>Ga0105046_10000518_pt1 | contig 54385 bp, 43 predicted proteins | sample MAT03_FD_78385 | JGI IMG/M metagenome (GOLD analysis project Ga0105046, IMG submission 78385) | Freshwater microbial communities from Lake Fryxell liftoff mats and glacier meltwater in Antarctica - MAT-03 (megahit assembly) | ecosystem: Environmental > Aquatic > Freshwater > Ice > Liftoff... | reverse complement strand
TCGGCCCCAGAAGCCTCGCCCGTGCCCTCAAACCGCCCATCTACCCACTGGACCGCCACCGTCTTCATGGGTCCAGAGTACTGAACAAGTGAACATCATCCAAGTAATTTGTGTAAGCCAGAACACGTTCATAACCGAGCTAGAACGTCCGTTATGTTCGCTTCCGAGCGACCGAGGCCCGGGCTCCTGCGTGTTACAACCGCGACCCGATGGCGGGCGACCACTCGACTTCCCACATTCTCCAGTCGCTGTTGGTGAACGCCATCATCGCTGCGGCCAAGGGGGTGGCCGCGCTGATGACCGGCTCGGGATCGATGCTCGCCGAGACCCTGCACTCCATCGCCGACTGCGGCAACCAACTGCTGCTGCTGCTCGGGGTCCGCAAGTCGCGGGCGGCGCCCACGGCCTCGCACCCGCTCGGCTACGGCCGTGCGCTCTACTTCTGGTCGTTCATGGTCGCGCTGCTGCTGTTCACCGGCGGCGGCCTGTTCTCGATCTACGAGTCGATCCACAAGCTGCGACACCCCGAGCTGGTCGGCGACATGCGCCTGGCGCTGACGATCCTCGGCCTCTCGCTCGTGCTCGAGGGCTGGGCCACCTACAAGAACGTCGTCGAGCTCAACCGGCGCCGCAAGGGCCGGCCCTTCCTCCGCTTCCTCAGCGAGAGCAAGGACTCCGACCTGGTCGTCGTGTTCGGAGAGAACGCCGCCGCCGTGCTCGGCCTGGTGATCGCGATCATAGCTATCGGCCTCGCCGCCTGGACCGGCGACGGCACCTGGGACGCGATGGGCAGCCTCCTCATCGGCGTGGTGCTGATCGGCGTCGCGGTGTTCCTCGCGGTCGAGGTCAAGTCGTTGATCATCGGCGAGGCCGCGGACCCCGAGATCGAGGCGGCCGTGCGCGCCACGGTCGCCGAGGACACCCAGATCACCGGGCTGCTGCGGCTCATCACCGTGCAGCAGGGCCCCGGTGAGGTCGTCGTCGCCATGAAGGTCAGCTTCCTGCCGACCCTGACGGTCGTCGAGGTCAGCCGCGCGGTCAACCAGTTCGAGGATCGCCTGCGCGCCCGCAACCCCGAGGTGCGCTGGTGCTTCATCGAGCCCGATGTACGGCGGATCTGACCGAGGATCCGCGACTCGCCTGAAACTTGCCCAGGGGCCCGCCGCAGGCCTAACTTACTTCGTGGACTTCGCCCTGCCCGCCCGCCCCGTGCGCATGTCGCTGGTGTCCGGGCGCGGCCACTACGAGCAGGTGCTGACCGCCGTCCGGGCCGCGCGCACCAGCGTGTGGATCGCCACCGCCAACCTCAAGGAGCTGCTCATCGAGGACACCCGCGCCTCGGCGCGCGCGCGCGGCCGCTTCCACTCCGTGCTCGACGTCTTCGCCACCCTCGCCGGTCAGGGCGTCGAGCTGCGGATCTTGCACGCCGCCCCGCCCTCCGGTCCGTTTCGCAGCAGCTTCGATCGCCGCCCTGGCCTCGTGCGCGGCGGCCTCGAGCTGCGCCAGTGCCCGCGCGTTCACCTCAAGACCGTGCTCATCGACGGCCGCCTGTGCTACCTCGGCAGCGCCAACTGGACCGGCGCCGGCCTCGGCGCCAAGGGTGAGGGCCGCCGCAACTTCGAGCTCGGCATGATCACCGACGACTGCGACCTCATCGATCAGGTGCAGGCGCTCTACGAGCACATCTGGCGCGGCGCCGCCTGTCGCGGGTGCAAGCTGCGCGAGTCCGGCTGCGAGGCCCCGATCGACGTCGTCATCGGCACCGCACCCACCAAGCCGCGAGCGAAGGCCACGACCGCGAAGCCACGAGCCAAGCCCGCGGCCGCGAAGCCCAGCCACGCCGCCGACCGCTGACCTCGGGCGCAGTCCGGGACATGTCCCCCAGGACAGGCGGATCCAGGGCAGGCGTGTCATGGCACCTGCCCTGCGCGCCCCGGTTTCGCCCGCGCTCCTGGCAAGCACCCGAGATCACAGTCGGATCCGATCTTGCAAAGCGACCGGTATGCTTAATCTTCGCCGCCTCGCCCTGCCCTCGCTGCTGCTGTCCCCGACCCTGCTGGCCTGTCTGGTCACCGGCTGCAGCTCCCGCGACACCGGGCTCTACGAGGGCGACGACGGCGGTGCTTCGGCGCCGGCCAGCGGCGGCGAGGGTTCGGGCGTCAGCGAGGGCGACCCCTCCGGCAGCGCCAGCGGCACGGCCGGTGACACGGCCGCCGGCACCACCGGCGCCGAGCCGCCGGACGACCCGAGCGACGAGGGTGGCAGCGACGAGTCGGGCAGCTCGGGCAGCTCGGGCGGCGAGGCCCCGGCGTGCGACGACGAGACCCCGGTCGTGCTGTTCCTGTCGCCCGACGACTCGAACTCGACCTCCTCGCCGGTGCAGGTGCGCGCGGCCGCGAGGGCCGGCGGTTACCTCGGCAACGTCCCGATCCGCACCTGGGAGTTCCTCAACTACTACTCCTTCGACTATCCTGGCGCCGAGTCAGGCACCGTCATCGTCACCCCGCAACTGGCCCGCGTCGGCGCCAGCAAGGACGCCTTCACCCTCCAGATCGGCGTCAGCAGCGAGCAGATCGCCAACGCCGATCGCCCGCTGATGAACATCACCCTCGTGCTCGACGAGTCGGGCTCGATGGAGGGCAAGAGCATGGACATGCAGAAGGCCGCCTGCCGGGCGCTCATCGGCAGCCTGCGCAAGGGCGACGTCGTGTCGATGGTCGGCTGGGACACCGAGAACGCGATCAAGCTCGAGGGTCACGCCGTCACTGGCCCGAACGACCCGGCCCTGCTCGCGGAGATCGACGCCCTCGCGGCCGGCGGCGGCACCGACCTCAACGGTGGCCTCATCGCCGGCTACGCGCTCGCCCACAAGCAGTTCAACCAGGACCGCATCAACCGCGTCGTGCTGATCAGCGACGGCGGCGCCAACGCGGGCGTCACCGACATCGACCTCATCAGCGGCGGCGCCGGGGCCCAGGACAAGGACGGCATCTACCTGGTCGGCGTCGGCGTCGGCGAGTCCGACTACTACAACGACACGCTGATGGACGCGGTCACCGACGCCGGTCGCGGCGCCTCGCTGTTCATCCCCAGCGAGGAGGAGGCCAACAAGATGTTCGGCGAGCGCTTCGTCAGCACCATGGCGGTCGCCGTGCGCGACGTGCAGGTCCAGCTCGACATGCCGCCCGGCTTCAAGATCGTGAAGTTTAGCGGCGAGGAGTTTAGCAGCGACCCGACCCAGATCGAGCCGCAGCACCTGGCCCCGAACGACGCGATGGTGTTCCACCAGACGCTCTCCACCTGCGCGCCCAACCTCGGCGAGGCCGCCGAGCTCAAGGTCACCGCCCGCTACCGCGACGCCAAGAACTTCGCCGCGAAGGAGACCTCGGAGACCCTGCTGATCGGCGACGCCCTCGCCGAATCCTCGCCGCAACTGCTCAAGGGCGCCGCCGTGTTCCAGTACGCCGAGTCGCTCAAGATCGTGCGCGACGGCGACGAGACCGAGCGGGCGATCGCCATCGCGGTCGCCCTCACCGCCATCGACGCGGCCGACACGGCGCTGCCCGGCGACGCCGACCTCGCGGAGATCCGCAGCGTGCTCGCCGACCTCGGCGCCAGTCCGTGACGCCCGCTGCCGGGTGACGACCGGGACGACCCAGCGCGACCCAGCGCGACCCAGCGCGCCCCAGCGCGACTCAGTGTGACCTCAGCGCGACATCCCGAGCCGCCGACGCAGGCGCCCGGACAGCTCGCGCCGGACCCGGCCGACCAGCCCCGGCCGACCCGATGCCTCGCGCTGCTCGCCGGCCGCGTCGGTCCCGACCGCCTCGGCCGGCAAGCTGGCCTTTACGCCATGTCCGTTGCGACCTGTCCAACGGGACAGGCTGCTGTGAAACGGCATGGTGACGATCGCCCGCAGCAGATCCGCGGCGAGCGCCGCCGGGCTGCCGCCGCGGGCCTCGATGGCGACGCGCTCGAGCGTGCTGGCGTCCGCCGAACCCGGCATGCCAGGCACATGCGCCTGCTCGAGCCCGCCGCGCGCGACCGTGCGGGTGCCGTCGGACCGGATCTCGATCACCAGGCGAGCGACGACCGGGAGCTCGTCATCAGCGCGTCGCAGGGCATCGTCGTCGATCATGGCGCGCGAGCGTAGCACGCATCCCGAACCGGCTCAGGCGTCACCCGCGTCGACCGTCCGATACATCAGGTCCGATCGCAGCACGTACTTGACGCCGCTGCGCACCGGGGCGCCCTCGTGCAGCACCCGGTGTTGAAACAGCAGGGCCATCCCGGCGCGCGGCACGATCGTGCGAGCGATCTGCGGGAACACGGTCTCGCCGCCCTCGAATCCATCGTTGAGATACACGAGGAAGCTGACCAGGCTCTGCTCGTGGTCGTCGCGCACGAAGGCCCCGTCGAAGTGCGGCGCGAACCGCTGGCCGGGTCCGTAGCGGTAGCATCGCAGGCGCTCGTTGGCACCGCACAGGCGCATGCCCGACAGCACCGCAGGCGCGTGCTCGCCGAGCCGCGCCAGCAGCTCCGCGGCGGTCACCGGGTCGTCGAAGGCCACGCGATCGTTGTTGCGGATGTCGGGCCGCATCTGCGCGCCGCGCAGCGTGCTGATCGGGGCGGGAGCCGGCGCTGCGGCCTCGATGCGGGCGATCAGTGCGCCGCACTGATCAGGCGAGAGCAGGTCCGGCACAGTCCACAGCACCGGGTGCGACAAGTCGATCGAGCGGTGGTACATAGCCGGCGGAGTCAAGCATGCCCCGTTTCACCGTGCCCCTGTCCCTCGCGCTCGTGACCCATTTCGCGCTCGTCGCCTGCGACGCCAAGCCGGCCCCTGCTGCCCCTGCTGCCCCTGCCACCACTGCCACCACTGCCACCACTGCCACCACTGCCGCATCGGCGAAGCCCGAGACACCCGCGAGCGACGCCGCGCCCGCGGTGGCGATCTTCAACCCGCTGGTCGATCCCGCCGCGACCGCCACGATCGGTCAGCCCGCGCCGGACTTCGCCTTGCCGGCCGCGGACGGCACGACCGTCAAGCTCTCCGACTTCAAGGGCAAGCGCGTGGTGCTCGAGTGGTTCAACCCCGAGTGTCCGTTCGTGAAGTGGGCCCACGACACCGGGCCGCTCAAGGACCTCGCAGGCCGCACCACCTCGACCACCTCGACCACCGCGACCGGCGTGGTCTGGCTGGCGATCAACAGCGGGGCCGCTGGCAAGCAGGGTCACGGCGCCGAGACCAACGCGCAGGCCGCCAAGAATTGGAACATGACCCACCCGGTCCTCCTCGACGAGACCGGCGCCGTCGGCCACGCCTACGGCGCGACCAATACGCCGCACATGTACGTCATCGATGACAAGGGCGTGCTGCTCTACCGCGGCGCCCTCGACAACGCGCCGATGGGCGAGCCCCGCGAGGGCTCACGCGTCGCCGAATTCGAGGACGCCCTCGCGGCCGTTGTCGCCGGCAAGCCCGTGCTCGCCGCGGAGACCAAGGCCTGGGGCTGCTCCGTGAAGTACGCCAAGTGAGCCGTTGTGACGTTTCGCAGCAGCGCCTCGCGGGCGTAACCGCCAACGTTGACTATGGTGCCCGGACCATGAGGACAAAACGATGCCTGTAGACCGCGTGATCGTCATCGGTTCGGGCCTGGGTGGACTCGCAGCGGCGATCCGCCTGCGGGCCATGGGCCACGAGGTCGAGGTGCTGGAGGCCATGGAGCAGCCGGGCGGACGCGCCGCGGTGTTCCAGCAGGACGGCTTCTCCTTCGACGCCGGCCCGACCGTCGTCACCGCCAGTTACCTGTTCGACGAGCTGTTCGCGCTGGTCGGCCGCGACCGCCGCGACTACATCGAGTTCATGCCGGTGGACCCGTTCTACCGGGTCGAGTTCCCGGACGGCCGCCACTTCGACTACGTCGGCGACGAGGACCGCCTGCTCGCGCAGATCGCCACGTTCAACCCGCGCGACGTCGACGGCTACCGCAAGCTCGCCGCGCACGCGCACCGGATCTTCGACGTCGGCTACACGCAGTTGGTCGACAAGCCCTTCGACCGCTTCACCGACATGGTGAAGATCGTCCCGGATCTTGTACGCCTGGGCTGCTGGCGCTCGCTGTACGGCTTCGTCAGTCAATACCTCGCCGACGAGCGCCTGCGTCAGGTGTTCACCTTCCAGCCGCTGCTGATCGGCGGCAACCCGTTTCGATCGCCGGCGATCTACGCCCTGATCCACTGGCTCGAGCGCAAGTGGGGCGTCGAGTTCGCCCGCGGCGGCACCACCTCGATCGTGCATGGCATGGTCCAGTTGCTCGCCGAGATCGGCGTACCGGTCCGCTGCAGCACGCCGGTCACGGAGATCGAGGTGGAGAACGGCAAGGCGGTCGCCGTGCGCACCGGCTCCGGTGAGCGCATCGCCTGCGCCGCCGTCGTCAGCAACGCCGACCCGGCCTTCGTGTACACGCGCATGGTCGCGGCCCGGCATCGTCGGTGGAACCGCGACTTCCTGGTCGAGCGCAAGAAGCTGTCGATGGGCCTGTTCGTCGGCTACTTCGGCGCGCGCGGCACCTGGCCCAAGCTCGCCCACCACACGATCATCCTCGGCAACCGCTACCGTGAATTGTTGGAGGACATCTTCGAGCGCAAGATCCTCGCCGACGACTTCTCGCTGTACCTGCACGCCCCGACCCGCAGCGACCCGGCCCTCGCGCCGCCCGGCCACGAGAACTTCTACGTGCTCTCGCCGGTGCCGAACACCCAGGGCAAGATCGACTGGGACGCGGTCGGTCCCCGCTACTTCGACACGATCCTCGACTTCCTCGACAGCACCCACGTACCTGGCCTCAAGGACAGCATCGTGACGCGCCGCCACATCACCCCCCAGTACTTCGAGACCACCCTGCGATCGTTCGGTGGCGCCGCCTTCGGACCCGAGCCGCGGCTCGAGCAGTCGGCCTACTTTCGCTACCACAACCGCTCGGAGGACGTGAACGGCCTGTACTTCGTCGGCGCCGGTACGCACCCCGGCGCCGGTATGCCAGGCGTGCTGTGCTCGGCCAAGGTGCTCGAGCGCCTGATGCCTGCCCCCCGCGTGCGCGCACCGGTGCCGCAAGCCCCGGCGCGCAAGGTCGCCTCATGAGGGACGTCGACGCCGACACCCGCGCGCGGGTGATCGCCGAGAGTCGGGTCGTGCTGGCCCGGCACGCGCGGACCTTCGAGCTCGCGGGTCGCTTCCTCGGCCCCGCGCGACGCGACGAGGCCGCGGTGGTCTACGCGTTTTGCCGGCTGGTCGACGACGTGATCGATGAGGCCGAGGACCCGGCCAGCGGCGCACGGGCGCTCGCCGAGATCGAGGCCGAGCTGCGCGGCGAGGCGCCCGCGCGGCCCTTGATCGCCGTGTTCGCGGCGCAGCTCGCTGCACAAGGCGTCGACACGGCCGTCGCGCTCGAGCTGATCGCTGGCGTCCGATCCGACAGCGGTACGGTCGCGGTCGCCGACGACCGTGAGCTCCTGCGCTACTGCTACCGGGTCGCCGGCACCGTCGGCCTGATGATGTGCGGCGTGCTCGGCGTGCGCGCCCCGCAGGCCCGCGCCTTCGCGCTCGACCTCGGGATCGCCATGCAGCTCACCAATATCTGCCGCGACGTCGCCGTCGACGCCGCGATGGGGCGGGTCTACCTGCCGGCCACGCGCCTCGGGCAGGCCGGCACCGACGGCGCCGCGCTGCTCGCCGAACGGGCCCCGCGCCCCGCGATCGCCACGATCGTGCTCGACCTGCTCGAGCTGGGCGACCGCCACTACGCCAGCGCCGACCTCGGCATGCGCTTCATCCCCTGGCCCTCGCGGCTGGCGATCGTGATCGCCAGTCGGGTCTATCGCGGCATCGGCGTGGTCTTGCGGGCCCGCGGCGGCGATCCGCTGGCCGGCCGCGCCGTGGTGTCGCCGCTCGGCAAGCTCGGCTGGAGCGTCGCGGCGCTCGGACGCTTCGCGCTCACCCTGGTACCGACGCCGGCTCCCTCCCATGACCCGTGGCTGCACCGCCTGATCGCCGACCTGCCGGGCGCCGATACTGGCGTCACCCGCAGCCGCGGCCGCTTCGCCGGCTTCCCGCGGCTGCTCCGCGAGCGTCTGCCGGGCGTCGCGCGCTGACCTGTCCCGAAGGTCAGCTCACTTGCTGCCGACGTTCTTGCGCTGCAACACGATCGCCTCCTCGTCGCCGACCGCCTCGGCCTCGGCGAGCAGCCAGCGAAACAGCGGCGTCGACATCGCGTACTCCTTGCGATCGTTCCACAGCCACACCGCGTAGTTGCACACGTGCAGGTGGATGTCCGGGAACATCAGGCGCCGGACCTCGAGCCCACCGAGCAGCGCCGCCTGCTCGTAGGCGCGGCGCAGGGCGTTCCACTCGCGCATCTCCTCGACCGCCGGCAGCGCACGCCTCTGCTGGCACCGCGCGCGCAGGGCCTGGTTCTTCTGCTCGACCTCGCCGAGCAGCTCGGCGCGCAGCAACATCGCCGCCTCGGCCCCGATGCCTGGGATGACCGGGTCGATCGGGTCGATCGGGATGCTCGCGCGCCGGGCCAGCGAAGCCAGCTCCTCGCCGACCGTGCGACGGATCTGGCCCAGCGCCGCGTCGGCGCTGGTCATCGTGCCGAGCGCCCGGCTCCGGGCCCCGAGGCGCGCCATCGCGGGGCCGGCGAACGCGACGTCCCACGCGGCGCACAGGTCTGCCAGGTGGGTCGGCGTCAGGCTGCGCTCGGGCTCCGAGGCCGTCACCCACAGCGCGTGCAGGGCCTGCGCGTGGGCCAGCGGATCACCGGCGAACTCGGCCGGGTCGAGCGGCGGCACCGACGGCGTCGGCTTCGGCGGCGGCCGAACCGCGTGCAGCACCCGCGGGGTCGCCAGCGCCTGCATCAACAGGGTCCGCGTACGCTGGCGGCCCGGCGCGCGCCACCACAGCCAGCGCAGCCCGAGGTCGGTCGCCGAGGGCTCGCCGATCAACGGCTCTTGACGGATCCGCGCCGCCGCGAACGCGAGGAAGCGGGTCTGCGGCGAGGCGACGTCGCGGCGGACCCCGAGGCGCATCACAGTCGGCCAGTCGCCGCGGGCGGCCGCGTCGGCGACCAGCCACGCGTGGGCGATCACCCGCGCCGCTCGCGGGGCGCTCTCCGCCTCGAAGCCGTCCGCGCTGCGCATCAGGTCCCGAGCCGCGTCGCGCTGGCCGCGGCTCGCCGCGATCAGTCCGGCCGCGGCCACCCCCGCCGCCCCGATCGGGCCGCCGTCTCCGAGCTGTCCTTCGAGCCAGGTCGCAAGTCGCTCGTCGTGCTCTGCTCGGGCCAGCAGCGCGAGCGCACCGGCCAGGGCTGCCCCGCCGCGGCGGTCGTGTACGAAGCCAGCGCGACACAGGCGGGCCAGCGTCGCGCTGGTGCGCACCAGCCCGCGCGCCGCGATCACGCGACGGATCACCCACCACAGCAGCGGCTCGAGCGACGCCACCAACAGCACCAGCCAGCCGCACAGCGCGACCATCAGGATCAGCAGGCCGAGCAGGCTGGCGAGGCTCATGGGCGCTGCCAGCCGTGTACCGCGAAGGCGTCCGCGAGTGGTTCGAGGTCATGCGCCGGCCGTGGTGGTGGCGGTGGTTTCGGCGGCTCGGGGCGCGGCGGTAACACGGCCCAGAACTCGTGCAGCAGCCGCTTGTCCGGGCTGCGCAGCTCCGCCATCGCCACCCGCACGCGGTCCGCCGTACGCGGCTGCGGCCCGAGCGGCGTCATATAGGTGGCCGCCGTCTTGAGCCCCAGCTCGAGCATACCGAGCAGCTTCTGGCCCTCGCGCTCGACGTCGAGGCGAGCCGCGTCGGGCCGCAGCCCGAGCACGTGAAACGGGTTGTCGGCCAGCCGCCGCTGGGGGTCGGTCGCGGGCGCACGGGCCATCAGCGGACCCCCGAGTCGAAGCCGAGCCGCCGCTGCTCCGGGTCGCCGGGCGCGAGCTGCCACAACTTCTGCACGACCCGCCGCAGCGCGTCCGCATCATCCTTCGCCAGCGCCTCGCGACCCTCCTTGATCAGCGCCTTCGCCTTCGCGGGGTCGGTGGTGTTGCCGATGTCGCCGGCCACGTGATCGAAGCGTCGCTTCCAGGTCTCCGGGTCGCGCGAGCTGGCCGCGTACGAGAGCCGGTTGAGCAGCCGCAACTGCCGCTGCATCTCGAGCGGGTCCTTGGTCTGCCGCGCCTTCTCGACCCCGCGGACGGTCTCGGCGAACAGCGCCTGCTCATGCGGCAGGCCGTGCTCCTGCACCGCGATCGTCGCGTAGATGATGCCGTCGCGCGCCTCCTTCTCGAGCTCGGGCCAGCGGCGGTCGAGCTCGACCGACTCGAGCATCGCGTCGAGGTCGATCAGCGTGCGGCGGGCCTTCTGCGCCGCGTCCGTGTCGCCGCCCTTGGCCGCGCCGACGTCGAGCGCGAGGTCCACCAGCGCCGCCTCGACCTTGCCGAGCTTCTCGATCACGCCGGCGAGGCCGCGGCGAAACGCGTCCGTGCGCATCTCCCCCAGGCGCCCGCGGATCGCCACGATCTGGGCGTCTAGCACCTCCGGCGCCGCCTCCGGCACCAGCAGGTGGGCGACCTGCTCGAACACCTGGCCAGTCACCGGCACCAGCGCGCGCGCCGACATCCGACCGCCCCGGTCGAGCTCGATCGTCAGCTCGAGCTCGGTGCCCGAGGGCATGGTCTGACGCAGCTCGGCGCCGCTGATCTCGAGCGCACCGACCAGCCGGCACAGGTGCGCCGAGTCGTACTCGCCCTGCACGATCGGGATCTTGATCACGCTCTCCTTCGAGCCCTTCGCCACCGTCTCGACGGTCTGGAGCGTGAAGGTGCGGCGCGCCGGCAGCGGGGCGCCGCGCTCGAAGTACACGCGCACGTCGTCCCCGGCGGTCGCCACCCCGATCGTGCGCGACAGCGGCGGATCGCTGATCGTCAGGCCCTGCACGATCGTCAGCGTCGGCGGGTCGAGCTGCACCGCGCCGCCGCTGCCGTTCTTGCCCTCGAGCCGGAACACATTCGGCTTGCGCGGCAGCAGCGAGACCGCCGTGATAAACGACCCCTCCTCGTCGAGCGCCGTCCAGGCGCTGTCCCACAGGCCGTCCGCGCGGGTCAAGCGGACCTCCGTCGGTACGCCGCTGCCGGACGCGCCGCCGTCGACGATCCGACCGACCACGTGCGGGCTCAGGTCCGACGACATCGCCGGGTACTGCAACCAGATCTTGCAGCCGCGGATCGGCTCGAGCGTGGTCGGCCGCGCCTCGAGTCCGGCGGTCGCCGCGTAGATCGCCGCGCCCTGGGCGACCAGCGTCATCGGGTCGAGGCCCTCCGTCGGCGGCACCCCGAGCGCCGCGCTGACGTAGCGCCGCACCACCGGCATCACCGACGGACCGCCGACCATCACGACCCGCGTGAGCCCGCCGTCAGGCACACCATGCGCCGCCAACAGCCGCCGGCAGACCGCCAGCGAGCGCTCGACCGCCGGACTGCACAGCTTCTCCAGGGTGTCGCGGCTGAGCACGAGGTCGAGGTCGAAGCTGTGGTCGCCGACCTTGAGGCCGGGCAGCGAGATGCTGGCCTCCTCGACCCGGCTGAGCTCGATCTTCGCCTCCTCGGCCGCGAGCTTGATCTTACGCAGCGTGCCCGCGTGCTCGGGCTCGGCGCGGCTCAGCGTCACGCCGTCCTTGCGCGCCAGCGAGCCGAGGATCCAGTCGACGATCGCCCAGTCGAAGTCACGCCCGCCGAGGAAGTTGTCGCCGTCGTGCCCGACCACCCGCAGCAGGCCGTCGCGGGTCTCGAGCAGCGAGACGTCGAAGGTGCCGCCCCCGAGGTCGTAGACCAGCCAGCTCCCGCTCGAGTCGGCGATCGTCCAGCCGGCCGCCAGCGCCGACGCGATCGGCTCCTGCAGCAGCTCGACCCGCTCGAAGCCGGCCAGGCGCGCGGCCTCCGACGTCGCGCTCGACTGCGGCAGCTCGAACAGCGCCGGCACCGAGATCACCGCGCGCGCCGGCACGAAGCCCAACTGATCCTCGATGTCCTTGCGCAGCGATCGCAGCACCTCCGCCGCGAGCTGCTCCGGCAGCCGCTCCGCGCCGGAGGCCGGGAAGCGGATCGTCTGCGCGGTACCCATCAAGCGCTTGAACTCGCCGCGCGTGTTGTCCGGGTCGCTCTCGAGGAAGCGCCGCGCCCGGGCCCCGATCGTCAGGTTGCCGCGCCCGTCGATCCGGACCACCGACGGCGTGATCGGCGAGCCCTGGGCGTTGCGCACCAGCGTGACGGTGTCGCCGTCGAACACCGCCGCCGTCGAATTCGACGTCCCGAGATCGATGCCGACATACACCAGGGTCGAGCTGCTCATCGCCGGCAAGCATACAGGGGCGGCCCACGCCACGTCCCCCGCCTCACGCCCCGCGTCGGCGCAGGCGCTCGATCGAGACCCCCGCCGAGACCCCGAGCCCGAGCAGCGCCAGCGCCAGCAGCCAGGTCGTCGGCGCCGCCGAGACGCGCTCCGCCTCGCCCGCCTCGCTCACCTCCGCCCGCGGCGGCGCCAGCTCGACCTGCACCCGCCCGACGCTCCACGCCCCGAGCACGCCCTCGCTGATGCGCGCCACGCTGGCGGCGTCGAGCGTGAGCGCCCCCGTCACCACCGCGGCCCCCGGATCTTCCGCAGTGGGCAGGCGCACCTCGACCGCGAGGGCGCCGTCCCCGGCCCGCGCCCGCAGCGCGGCCACCACGCTGCCCGCCAGCGCCAGCTCCTCCCGGGCCCGCTCCCCGGCCCTCGTCGGCACCAGCGCCGGGTCGCCGTACAGCCTGGCCTTCTCCGCGACCGCCTCCGGACCGGCCACAGCCCGCACCGACGTCACCGGGCCCTCACAGGCGACCACGAGCACCAGCACGCCTGCCCATCGGGACATGTCCAAAGAGCCAGCGCCTCGGCTCACGGCGGCCGCTCCGCGAACCACGCGGCCAGCTTGCGCAGCAGCTTCGCGTGCCGCCGCGACACCGTGCTGACGTTGACCCCGAGCTCGTCGGCGAGGTCGTGCATCGAGATGCTGCGGAAGTACAACGCCTCGACCATCACCCGCTCGTCGGCATCGCAGCGCTCCATCGCCGCGGCCACGTGCGCCCGCGTCTGCGCGTCGGCGACGACCTCGTCGGCGCCCGGCATGTCACTGTCGGCCAGCCGCTCGGTGTCCGCCGAGACCACCCGCGTCATCACCACCGCCGCCGTGATCTCGCGGATCATCGCCGCCGCCGCCTCGACCCGCTCGGCCAGCACCCGCGGGTCACCGACCTGCGCCGGCACAGCCTGCGCCTCGCTCGCCGCGTCGGCCGCCTCGACCAGCCGGATCGCCCGCGCCAGCCGCCTGCGGTTGGGCGACACCTGCCGCGCCGCGTCGATCATCGCCCCGCGCATGCGGCGATACGCGAAGCCCACGAAGGGCACCCCCTTGCTCGGGTCGTAGCGCAGCGCCGAGCGCACCAGCGCCTCGTAGCCGGCGCTCTCGCACTCCTCGAAGCTGATCCCGCCGAGCAGGTGACGCATGCTCCGGGCGATCTGCGGCACCCGTGGCGCAGCCTTCGCCACCATCGCCCGTTGTTCGTGGCTTAGCCGAGGATCGTTCATGCAGCCCCGTCGCGCGGACCTCAGCCCGCCGCGATCGCGTCCTGGCTGTCCTGGATGTGCTTGCGCAGCAGGTGCCGCTGCTCCTCGCTGATCCCGTGGAAGCGCAGCGCCATGCCGCGGGGACCGCTGCGAGCGACCACCGCCGGCAGCGGCAGATTGGCCGTGATCGCCGGGAAGGTGAGCACCACCGAAACGTGCGCGCCGACCTCCTCCCAACCAGGACCGCCGAGCTTGCAACCACCCAGGCTCAGGTCCTCGAGCGGTCGCCACAACACCACCTCGGCGCCGACGACGTCGGCGTGGGCCAGCACGCGAAGACGGGGGTGGTAGCGGGCCTCGGCCATCGCCCGCCATCATAACGCCCGTCGCGCGCGCCAACACGTCCATGCATGCCGGACGCGCTGACACGGCCCACAGCTTCGTCGTGCCAATTTGTCAGCAACGGCCCGTGCCACCGGCGAAAGTCACGTGACGAAGTACTTGATACTCCGATGGAAGTACGCGACAGATGCCGCGGTCGAGCGCTTGCACGAGCGCCCGGACGCAGTACATCACTGCGCCCAGACCCACCCGCATGCCTCGTCGCATCCCAAGCCTCGTCCTCGCCGTCCTGCTCGCCGCCCCCGCGGCGGTCACCGCTTGCAAGAACGTCCAGACGATCCCCGGCACGGAGATCCCGGACACGGCCGACAACCGGGAGATCTTGCAGGTCCTCGAGCGCTTCCGCGGCGGCTTCGTCCGCCAGGATCCCGCGGTCATCCTCGCCACCGCCCACCCGACCTACTACGACGAGTCCGGCACCGACGACCCCAGCGACGACATCGTCTTCGAGGAGCTCGGCCAGACCCTGCAGCGCCGCATCGCCCAGATCGAGTCGGTCCGCTTCACCATCGAGTACCTCGACATCTTCATCCGCCGCGACCGCGCCACCGTCCACGTGTGGATCGACGCCAGCTTTCGTATGAAGGCGATCCTCGGCGACGACGGCCTGCCCCGCTTCTCGCCGCGCGTCGTGCCCAAGCAAGACTTCGCCAAGTTCGAGCTCATCCGCGAGGGTGACTCCTGGCTGCTCACCAAAGGCATCTGAGTCGCGCCCGCTACGATCGTCCTGACGATCGCATGCCCTCGTGAACCCCGAGCAACGCCGGGCACAACGTCGGAAGGCTGACGATCGCCCACGCACAAGCAGCGTCCGAGAGCCGGCCTGAAAGGCGGGGTCTCGGGCGCTGACGTCTCGCGTACACCGACGGTCTCCCAACAAAGCCAGGCCAACCGACGCTTGTTTCACGGCGAAGCCGTGTCGAGGGTGGCGGGGACCCTCGGCGGGTTATCGGATGACGGCAGGAGCAAGCGAAGCGCCGCTCCTGACGGCAACGACGACCCGACGAGGGTCCCCGCCACCCTCGTCATAGGAATCTCCGGCCAAACATCCGCGCCGTCACGCTCAGCCGGAGCACTAGCCGACCTTCATCCCAAGGTTCTTAACCAGGAACCCCCAGAGGTCCGCCCACTCCTCGATCACTTTGGTCGTCGGCTTCCCGGCCCCGTGCCCCGCCTTCACGTCGACGCGAATGAGCACCGGCTTATCGCCCGCCTGGGCCGCCTGCAGCGCCGCCGCGAACTTGAACGAGTGCCCCGGGACCACCCGGTCGTCGTGGTCTGCCGTGTACACCAGCGTCGCCGGGTACTTCGTATTGCTCTTCACGTTGTGCAGCGGCGAGTACGCCCGCAGCGCCTTGAACTGCTCCGGGTCCTCGGACGACCCGTAGTCCGCGACCCACGCCCAGCCGATCGTGAACTTATGAAAGCGCAGCATATCCATCACCCCGACGCCGGGCAGCGCCGCCGCGAACAGCTCCGGGCGCTGGGTGATCGCCGCGCCGACCAGCAGCCCGCCGTTGCTGCGCCCGCCGATCGCCAGCTTGTTGGGGTTCGTGTACTTCGCCGCGATCAAGTGCTCCGCCGCCGCGATGAAGTCGTCGAACACGTTCTGCTTCTTGAGCTTCGTGCCGGCCTCGTGCCACGCCTCGCCGTACTCGCCGCCGCCGCGCAGGTTGGCCACCGCGAGCACCCCGCCCATCTCCATCCACGTCAGGTCGGCCACCGAAAACGACGGCGTGATCGCCACGTTGAAGCCGCCGTACCCGTACAGGTACGTCGGGTTGGTGCCGTCGAGCGTGACGCTCTTGCGGTGTGACACGAACATCGGCACCTGGGTCCCGTCCTTCGACTTGTAGAACACCTGGGACGTCGTGTACTGCGTCGGGTCGAAGTCCACCTTGGGCTGGCGAAACACCTCGCTCTTGCCGGTCGCGATCTCGTGGCGGTAGATCGTGCTCGGCGTCGTGTAGCTGGTGAACGAGTAGAACAGGTCCTTGTCCTTCTTCTTGCCGCCGAAGCCCGAGGCCGTGCCGATCCCTGGCAGCTCCAGCTCGCGCTCGAGCTTGCCGGCCTTGCTGTAGACCTTGACCTGGCTGTGCGCGTCCTTGAGGTAGTTGAGGAAGAAGCGGCCGCCGACCATGCTCACCCCGCGCAGCGTCTCGGCCGCCTCCGGCACGATCGTCTTCCAGCTCGCGGGGTCCGCCGCGTTCGGCTTGCGGGTGTCGACCGCGATCAGCTTGCCGCGCGGCGAGCCCGTGTTCGCCATCAACCAGAACACCGGGCCCTCGTTGTCCACGAAGTCGTACTTGCCGTCGAACTTCGCCAGCAGCTCCACCACCTTCGACTTGCCGACCCCGCCCTTGAGGTCCTGATAAAACACCGCGTTCTTGTCGGCGGATCCTTCCCACACCGAGATCACCAGGTAGCGCCCGTCGTCCGTCACGTCCCCGTTGAAGCCCCACTTGGGCTGATCCTTACGCTCGTAGATCAGCAGGTCCTCCGCCTGCGTCGTGCCGAGTCGGTGGTAGTACAGCCTTTGCAGCTCGTTCTTGGCCTGCAGCGCCTGCGCGGCGCTCGGCTCGTCGTAGCGGCTGTAGAAGAAGCCCTTGCGATCCTTGGTCCACGCCGCCCCGCTAAACTTCACCCACTTGACGACATCCGGCAGATCCTTGCCGGTCGCCACGTCGCGCACGTGCCACTCTTGCCAGTCGGATCCCGCCGACGCCAGGCCGTACGCCAACAGCTTCCCGTCGTCCGTGTAGGCCCCGCCGCTGAGCGCCACCGTACCGTCGGCCGACAGCGTGTTGGGGTCGAGCAGCACCCGCGGGTCGCCCGTGAGCGAGTCCGCCGTGTAGATCACGCTCTGGTTTTGCAGCCCGTCGTTCTTGCTAAAGAACACCCGCCCGCCCTCGCGTGTCGGCAGGCCATAGCGCTCGAAGTTCCACAGCTTCGTCAGGCGCGCCCGGATCTGCTCGCGCTCCTTGATCTCGCCGAGGTACCCGAAGGTCAGCTTGTTCTGCGCCTCGATCCACGCGCGCGTGTCCGGACTGTCGGGCTCCTCGAGCCAGCGGTACGGGTCTGACACCTTCGTCCCGTGATAGTCGTCGGCCACCTCCGCCTGCCTGCTCGTCGGGTACACGAACGCCGCGCCGCGCCGCGCCTCCCCGCCACCACTGGGCCCGCCCGGCGTCGCCTCCGACGTGCCTCCGTCGCCTGGCGGCTTTGCCACCTCCGGGCGACAGGCGAGGAGCAGGCAGAGCGCGGTCAGGGTCAGGCTGGATCGTTGCATGGGCTTCATCGCCGGTTGTAGCGGCTCGCCCCTCCGCCCCTCAAGGCCCGCCCGCGGCTTCGTAACGGCGACCGCGTCGGCTCACATCACGCCCTCGAGGTCCAGCGGTCGCGCCTCGCCCACCCGATCGATCTCGAAGTCCGCCAGCAACTCGCTCGCCAGCACCCTGCGGACCTGCGGGCCCACCAGCCCCAGCGAGCGGGCCAGCGCCGCGATCACCACCTTCGGGTCCACCCCCGCCTCGCGCAGCGCGCTGAGGTCCGGCGCCCCGTCGCGTTTACTGAGCTTCGCGCCCCCGGGCCCGAGGATCAGCGGCACGTGACCGTAGGTCGGCGTCGGCAGACCCAACGCGTGTTGCAGCAAGATCTGCCGCGGCGTCGAGTCGAGCAGGTCAGCCCCGCGGACCACCGAGTCGATCCGCATCGCCGCGTCGTCGACCACCACTGCCAGTTGGTAGGCCCACGCCCCGTCCGCCCGGCGCAGCACGAAGTCGCCGACCTCCCCGGCCACCGCCTGCACATACCGCCCGAGCACGCGATCGACGAACCCCACCTCCCCCGTCGGCACCCGCCAGCGGATCGCCCCGACCACGCCACCACGCCCGTGACACGTGCCCGGGTACACCACCTCGCCGGTCCCGCCCATCGTCGGCAGCGCCCGCAACTGCGCCCGCGTACACGTGCAGCCGTACACCTCGAGCCTCGCCAGCGCCGCCGCGTAGTGTTCGCCGCGCTCGCTCTGCCGGTACGGACCGTACGCCCCGCCGACATCCGGCCCCTCGTCCCAGTCGAGGCCGAGCCACGCCAGGTCCCGCAGCAGTTGCTGCTCGAGCTCCGCCCGCGCGCGCGTGAAGTCATTGTCCTCGATGCGCAGCACCATCACGCCGCCGCGGCTGCGCACGTCGAGCCACGCCAGCAACCCCGTGCGCGCGTTCCCCAGGTGCAGCCGCCCGGTCGGGCTCGGCGCGTGTCGACCACGCGGTCGCACTGGGCTGGCCTTTGGAACATGTCCCGTCGGCAAGCTCATCTGCCTCTCATCCTCTCATCCTCTCATCCTCTCAACGCGTCAGCCCGCGCTGCGCGGCAGGTAGGCCGCCGGGATCGGCGAGTCCTCGCGCTCGTCGGTCCACAGGATCGTCAAGATCCACCAGCGTCGGCCGTCGTGACGCAGTTGGATGCTGTTGATCCCGCGGTACAGCAGCTCGCCGCCGTCGCCGTCGCCGGTGCGGCTCTCGTAGGTCGAGAACACGTGGGCGATCCCCGAGAACACCTCCGTGCGGCGATACAGCTCGCGCTCGACGAAGCTGCACAGCCCCGTCTCCGCGATCCGCCGGGTCACCCGCGCCACGAACTCCGTCACGCTCATGTCGTCGATGCCCGCGGCGTGGACCTTGCTCAGCCGCGCGTGCGGCCCACACAGGCTCGCCAGGCGCGGCCCGTCGGGCCCGCGACACTCGATGAAGCTGACCGCCTCGTACACCGCCCGCACGACCGCATCGATCGACCCCACGTCGTCTTGCCGCGCTATCGCGGTCTGGGAGTCAGCGGGGCCAAGCGTCTCGGCGAACAACGGGCGCCAGCATATCAAAACAAAACCGCGCCCGCCTCAAGCGCTCTGCCCCCCCCCAGTGTGCAACTCGGATCGCAGGCTCAGCCCGTGTGCTCCGGGCCACACCAGCGATCTCGGGCAGATCGCGCGTCAACTGTGCTCTGGATCACTGTCACTCTCGGACGCGACATCGACGACCCAGCAGACCGTGCCCTACCACCGCTCTGCTGCGACCGCAGAGCAAGTTTCCACACGGTCCAGGCGGTCAAACCGTCTGGTCCACGCGCGTACATTCCCCGCCCATGGCGGACCGCCTCGACATCTCGCAGCGCAAGAAGGATCACCTGGCCCTCTGCGCCGGCGACAACGTCAACTTCCGCGAGAAGACCAGCCTCTTCGAGCAGGTCGAGCTCGTACACAACGCCCTCCCGGAGATGCACGCCGACGCCGTCGACAGCACCGTCACCCTGCTCGGCAAACAACTGCGCGCCCCCATCGTCGTCTCCGCGATGACCGGCGGCACCGACGAGGCCGCCGCGATCAACCAGGACCTCGCCCGCGCCGCCGACGACCTCGGCCTCGGCTTCGGCCTCGGTTCACAGCGCGCCATGTTCGTCCGCCCGCACACCACCTGGACCTTCAAGGTCCGCGAACAGGCCCCGAACGTCCTCCTGCTCGGCAACCTCGGCCTGGTCCAGGCGCGCACCATGACCACCGAGCAGATCGCCGAGCTGTGCCGCGAGACCGGCAGCGACGCGCTGTGCATCCACCTCAACCCCGCCATGGAGATTGTCCAGCCCGGCGGTGACCGCGACTTCTCGAAGGGCCTGGAGACCATTCGCCGCCTGGTCGGCGAGCTCCCGATCCCCGTCGTCGTCAAGGAGACCGGCTGCGGCCTGTCGCGCGGCGTCGCCACCCTGATCAAGGCCTGCGGCGTCCAGCACGTCGACGTCAGCGGCTCCGGCGGCACCTCCTGGGTCGCGGTCGAGGCCCACCGCGCCGTCGACGAGACCGAGCGCCAGCTCGCCGAAGAGCTGTGGGACTGGGGCATCCCGACCGCCGCCTCGCTCGTGCAACTGCAAGGACTCGGCCTCTCGATCATCGCCACCGGCGGCGTGCGCACCGGCACCGACATCGCCAAGGCCGTCGCCCTCGGCGCGACCGCGGGCGGCCTCGCGGCCCCCGTGCTCAAGGCCTACCGCGCCGGCGGCTACGACGGCGCCCACGCCTTCTTGCAGCGCCTGATCCACACCGTCCGCAGCATCATGCTGCTCACTGGTTCGCGCGACGTGAACGAGCTGCAGCGCTGCCCGAAGATCCTCGGCCCGACCCTCGCCCGCTGGGTGCCCTGAGGCCAGACCCCATGGCGATCCCGCTGCATCCACGCGCCGAGGCCTGCGGCAAGGTCATCTTGCTCGGCGAGCACTCCGTCGTCTACGGCCACCCGGCGGTCGCAGCCGGCCTCCCGCAGGGCCTGTGCCTGCAGGCCACGCCGCGCGCCCGCCCCGACCTCCCGATAACCCTGACGATCCCACAATGGCAGCTCGCGCTCGAGCTCACCGCCGACAGCGAACACCCGGTCGCGCGCGCCTGCCTCGATGTCCTCTCGCACTGCGACGGTCCGATCACCGGCTGGGCGCTGAGCGGCACCACCTGCCTACCCGCGCGCGCCGGGCTCGGCTCGTCCGCCGCCTTGACCGTCGCGCTCGCCCGCCTCGTGCTCGGCCCGGACGCCCCGCTCGACGACATCGTCGCCGCCTCGATGGCCGGTGAGCGCGTGTTCCACGGCGAACCCTCCGGCCTCGACAGCCGCGTCGCCGCCCAGGGTGGCGTGCTCCGCTTCGTGCGTGACGCCGGAGCCGAGCCCGTCGTGCTCGGCGGCCCGCTGCCTCTCGTCCTGATCCCGAGCGGCATCCCGCGCTCGACCGCCGTCCAGGTCGGCAAGGTCCGCGCCCGCCTCGAGCGCCTGCCCGCGATCGTCCGCCCCACCCTCGCCGCCCTCGCCGCCGCCGCCGAGGCCGGCATCGACGCCCTCGCCCGCCACGACCTCGCCGCCTTCGGCGAGATCATGAACGTCGCCCACGCCCTGCTCGGCGCCATCGACGTGTCCTCCCCCGCCATCGACGCCCTGCAAGCCGCCGCCCTCGCCGCTGGCGCCCGCGGGGCCAAGCTCACCGGGGCAGGCGGCGGCGGCTGCCTGCTCGTGCTCCCGCCCACCAACGCCGCCCCGCTCATCGCCGCCTTCGAAATTTATCAGCCGCTCGCCGTCGAGGTCACATCGTGAGAGCCGCCCGCGCCGTCGCGCACACCAACATCGCCCTCATCAAGTACTGGGGGAAGCGCCCCGGCGAGCCCGACCAGAACCTGCCCGCCGTCGGCTCGCTGTCCCTCACGCTCGAGCGCCTGCGCAGCGACACCACCGTGCGCGCCGCCGACGAAGACAGCTTCGTGCTCGACGGCGCCGCCGACCCCGGCGCCGCCATCAAGGTGTTTCGCCACCTCGATCGCGTGTGGCACTCGCAACACTCGCAACACTCGCAACACTCGCAATACTCGCAACATCCCGGAACCCGGCCCACCTGCGCGGTCACCTCGACCAACCACCTCCCGACCGCCGCCGGCCTCGCCTCCTCCGCCTCCGGCTTCGCCGCGCTCACGCTCGCGGCCGCCGGCGCCTTCGGCCTCGACCTCGACGATCGCCGCGCCCTCTCGGCGCTCGCCCGCCGCGGCTCCGGATCCGCCGCGCGCTCGCTGTGGGGCGGGTTTGTCCGCCAGTTGCGCGGCGAACTGCTCGACGGCTCCGACTGCCGCGCCCAACCCCTGTTCAGCCCCGGCCACTGGGACCTGCGCCTCCTGATCGTACACACCGCGAAGGGCAAGAAGCCGGTCGGCTCGACCGACGGCATGCAGCGCAGCGCCGACACTTCGCCCTACTACCCCGCCTGGGTCGCCACCTCGGAGCCCGACCTCGCCCGCGGCGAGGCGGCCCTCGCCGCCCGCGACCTCGAGGCCCTCGGCGCCGTGATGGAGCACAGTTGCTTCAAGATGCACGCCTGCATGCTCGCCACCGTGCCGCCGCTCATGTACTGGAACGGCACCACCCTCGCCGCGATCCAGGAGGTCTGGGCGGCCCGTCGTGACGGCCTCGAGGGCTACGTCACCAGCGACGCCGGCCCGCACGTCAAGGTCCTGTGCCGCCCCGACGTCGCCGACACTCTGGCCGCGCGCCTCGCCGCCGTGCCCGGCGTGCACACCGTCGACACCCTCGGCCCCGGCCCCGACGCCGCCGTCGAACTCCTCGCATGATCCCGCTCCGCACCTGTCCTCAAGGCCAGCCAGACCTGTCCCAGCCATGAGCGTTCGTCGCCCCGTCTCCGCCCCCGGTAAGGCGTTCCTGATCGGCGAGTACGCCGTGCTCGAGGGTGTGCCCGCCGTCGTCACCGCCGTCGACGTCCGCGCGATCGCCCACGACGCCGCCGGCCCCGAGTGTACCGCACCCAGCGACCTCAGCCTCGCCGCCCACGCCGCCGTGCGCGACCACCTGTCCCCAGGGACAGCCTCGATCGGTCCGGTCCCCGGCGTCGAGTCCGGCCCGTTTTGTCGCGGCGCCCGCAAGCTCGGCTTCGGATCCAGCGCCGCCGTCGCGGCCAGCGTCGTCGGCTTTCACCTCGCCGAGGCCGGCCACGATCTCACCGACAGCACCACCCGCGAGCTGGCCCTCGCGCTCGCCCGCGCCGCCCATCACCAGGCCCAGGGCGGCGGCAGCGGCGGCGACGTCGCGGCCGCGGTGCTCGGCGGCACCCTGCGCTTCACCCGTGACGCCGCCCCGCTCACGCTCGCCCACCCGTCATGGTTGCACCTTGGCTTCGTCGACGTCGGCGCCCCCGCCGTCACCGCCTCGTTCGTCAAGCAGATCCGGGCCGCCGCCGAGCACGACCGCCCGAGCTACGCCCGCGCGATCGACCAGCTCAGCGCCGGCAGCGAGTCGTTCCTCGCCGGCTACGTACACGCCAGCGTCGACTTCGGCCTGACCGCGATCCGCCTCGGCGTCCAACACCACAACGAGGGCCTCGCCACGCTCCAGTCGCTCAGCGGCGCGCCGATCCTCAGCCCCGCGATCGCCGATGTGCTCGCCCTCGCCGGTGAGTTGGGCCTCGCCGCCAAGCCCTCCGGGGCCGGCGGCGGCGACCTCGTCGTCATCTTCGCCGCCAGCCAGGGCGCCCTCGACCTGTTCGGCCAGCGCCTGCGCGCGCAGCACCGCCTGCACCTCCTCAACCGCATCGGCGTCGCCGCCCCCGGCCTGCGCATCGACCCTCGGCCCCCGCTCAGCTCGCGCCTCGGCGGCTTCTTCAAGCTCTCGATCGACGCCCGCCGCGACGCCGTCGCCACCGCCACCGGCCTCCCACGCGCCGGCTTCTCCGCCCTCGACCCCGACAGCCTCGACCTCGCCAGCGCCGACAACCTGATCGAGAACGTCGTCGGCGTCCTCTCCGTCCCGCTCGCCGTCGCCACCAACTTTCGCATCAACGGCGTCGACTACCTGGTGCCGATGGCCGTCGAGGAGGCCTCGGTCGTCGCCGCCGCCTCCAACGCCGCCAAGATGATCCGCGCCGGCGGCGGCTTCGTCGCCCGCTCCGATCCTCCCTGGATGATCGCCCAGGTCCAACTGACGCGCGGCGACTCGCCGCAGGACCCGATCGCGGCCGCCACCGCGATCAACAAGGCCCGCGCCGACCTGCTCGCCCTCGCCGACGGCGCCCACCCGCGGCTGGTCGCCCGTGGCGGCGGCGCACGGGACCTCGAGGTCCGCGTACTCGCCCCCGACATGCTCGTCGTGCACGCCGTCGTCGACTGTCAGGACGCCATGGGCGCCAACCTCCTCAACACGATCGCCGAGGTCCTCGCGCCGCAGTTGCACGCCCTCACCGGCTGGCTCCCCGGGCTGCGGATCCTCAGCAACCTCGCCGACCGCCGCTGCGCCCACGTGAGCTGCCGGGTCCCGCCCGCCGCGCTCGCGGCCACTGGCTGGCCCGGCGACGCCGTCGCCGCTGGCATCGCCTCCGCCTCCCGCTTCGCCGAGCTCGACCCCTACCGCGCCACCACCCACAACAAGGGCGTCATGAACGGCGTCGACGCCGTCGTGCTCGCCACCGGCAACGACTGGCGCGCCATGGAAGCCGGCGCCCACGCCTACGCCGCCCGCTCGGGCGTCTACAGCCCCCTCGCCACCTGGAAGGTCGGCGCCGACGGCTGGCTCGAGGGCGCGATCAGCTTGCCCACCGCCGTCGGCACCGTCGGCGGCGCCACCAAGGTCCACCCCGCCGCCCGCCTCGCGCTCCAGATCCTCGGACCCCAGGGTGGCCACGTGCTCGGCCAGGTCATGGCCGCCACCGGCCTCGCCAGCAACCTCGCGGCCCTCCGCGCGATGACAACCGAGGGCATCCAGCGCGGCCACATGTCGCTCCACGCCCGCTCCGTCGCCATCGGCGCCGGCGCCGTCGGCCCCGAGCTGGAGATCCTCGTCGCACGGCTCATCGAGTCGGGCGAAGTCAAGCACGAACGCGCCGTGTTGCTGCTGCGTCACATCCGGCAGTGACAGCAAGTAGAACGTCGTCGCGTTCCCTCCACCGCGGGCGCTCGCTCACTCCGGGGGCCCCCGGAGCCCGTACATCGGCTACAGTCACCCGCGATCCGTTCGCCGCCCCCGCCACGTAACGCCTGACTCACTCGCTTGCTCGTTGGCTCGCTCGTTGGCTTGCTCGCTCGCTCGCCTCTTCATCTTCAGACTCGCCTCCTTCGCTTGTCTCCTTCGTTCGTCTCCGAGGTCTTCATGGTCAGCGCCACCGAACCGCGACTGTTCTGCGTCCCGCCCCCGCCCGCCGATGACGATGCGGGCCCGCGCTGGAACCCGCCCGACGGCGCCCCTCCGGGCCCATGGACCGTCGAGACCGCCTACCGCTTCTGCGAGCGCATGGCGACCACCCACTACGAGAACTTCCCGGTCGCCTCGCGCTTCCTGCCGGCGCACCTACGCCCGCACGTCATGGCGATCTACGCCTTCGCACGCACCGCGGATGACTTCGCCGACGAGCCTCGTTATGAGAACCGCCGCGTCGAGTCCCTCGATCGTTGGGAGCAGCTCCTCGAAGCCGCCTACCACCGCGACGTCGCCCACCCCGTGTTCCTCGCGCTGCGCGACACCGTGCGCCGCCACAACATCCCGATCGGTCCGTTCAAGGCGCTGCTCACCGCCTTTCGCATGGACCTGATCAAGAAGCGCTACGCGACCTTCGCCGAGCTGCGCCAGTACTGCCTGCACTCGGCCAACCCGGTCGGTCAGCTCGTGCTCTACGTCCACGGCCACCAGGAGCCCGAGCTGCACCGCTACAGCGACGAGATCTGCGCCGCTCTGCAGATCGCCAACTTCCTGCAAGACCTCAGCGTCGACACCCCGCGCGGCCGCTGCTACCTGCCCGAGGAGGACCTCGTACACTTCTGTGTGCCCCGCGAGGACCTGCTCGCCGCCCGCCACACCCGCGCCTTCAAGGACCTGATGGCCTTCTCGGTCGCGCGCTGCCGGGCCATGTTCCTGCGCGGCCGCCCGCTGATCCGCAAGGTCGAGCCCGGCCTGTCGATGGAGCTCGAGGCCACCTGGCGCGGCGGCATGGCGATCCTCCAGCGCATCGAGGACCTCGACTACGAGGTGCTCGCCTTCCGGCCCACGCTCGAGCGCAAGGACGTCGCCGGCATCGCCGTCCGCTCGCTGTTCTCCTTCGGTCGTCGCTTCATCCGCGGCGAGGTCTGACGTCACCCCCTCCCACTCGTCTCATGGACCTCGTCCGCGCGCTCCAGAACCCCGCCGCGCTGTGGCAGCGGCTCACCCAGCGATCCAACTCGAACTTCAAGTTCGCGTTCCTGTTCCTGGGTCCCGAGCAGCGTGACGGCCTCCAGCAGATCTACGAGTTCTGCCGCGTCGTCGACGACATCGTCGATGACCGCGTCGTCGGCCCCGAGGGCGACGCCGCCGCGCGCAAGGGCCTCGCCGAGTGGACCGCCGAGGTCGCTCGCATCTACGAGGACCCCTACCTCGGCGAGGACCCGCCGCACACCGAGCTCGGCCGCGGCCTCGTGCGCACCAACGCCGTGTTTCACTACCCGCGCGAGGCCTTCGACGAGATCATCGCCGGCGTGGCGATGGACCTCGATCGCGTCACCTACGACGACATGGAGCAGTTACGGCTGTACTGCTATCGCGTCGCGTCCTGCGTGGGGTTCCTGTGCATCGCCATCTTCGGCGACCAGACCCCCGCCGCCCGCCGCTACGCCGAGCACCTCGGCCTCGCCTTGCAGTACACCAACATCCTGCGCGACGTCGCCGAGGACGCCGTGCGCGGCCGCGTGTATCTGCCCGCCGATCTGCTCGCGCGCCACCACCTGACCCAGGCCGACGTCCTCGACTACCGCTACGACGGCCGCTTCGTCGCCGCCGCCGCCGACTTCGCCGCCGCCGCCGAGCGCGAGTACCAGGCCGCCTGGCAGATCCTCCCCGAGCTCAAGCACCGCCGCCTGCTACCCGCCGAGATCATGGGCCGCACCTACTACGAGATCCTTCAGGAGATCCGCGCCCGCAACTACAACGTCTTCACCCGCCGCGCCTCGCTGCGCCGCCGCGACAAGCTCCGCGTCGCCGCCCTCGCCATCGCGCGCGCCGGGCTGTCTGGCTTTTAGGCCAGGTCCAAAAGCCGCCCCGCTGCAAGCCATGAACGACCCGAAAGCATCCGTCCCCACCGAGCGCGTCCTGATCCTCGGCGCCGGCCTCGCGGGCCTGTCCGCCGCCGTGAGGCTCGCCGAGGCCGGTCGACAGGTCACCGTGCTCGAGGCCACCAAGGCCGGCGGCGGCCGGGCCCGCTCGTTCCCCGACGCCGCCACCGGCCGCGAGCTCGACAACGGCCAGCACCTGCTGATGGGCTGCTACCGCGAGACCCTCGCCTTCCTGCGCGCGATCGACTCCGTCGACGGCATCTACTTCCAGCGCAACCTCAGCGTCCACATGTTCAAGCCCGGCGGCAAGAAGATGGCGCTCGACTGCCCGGCCCTGCCCGCCCCGCTGCACCTCGCCACCGGCCTGCTGACCATGCGTGGCCTCGGCCTGCTCGACAAGGCCGCGGCCCTGCGCGCCGGCCTCTTGTTGCGCGGCGAGGTCGCCCGCCCCGATGACAACGAGACCTGCGATAGCTGGCTGCGTCGCCTCGGCCAGACCCCCGCGCTGCGCAACGCCTTCTGGGAGCCGCTGATCTGGGGCACCCTCAACGACGACCCGCTGGTGTCCTCCGCGGCCATGTTCACCGCCGTGCTCGAGCGCGCCTTCCTCAGCACCCGCGACGCCTCGCGGCTCGGCGTGCCCAAGGTCCCGCTGAGCCGCCTCTACGTCGACCAGGCGCTCGCGTACCTGCGGGCCCACGGCGGCGAGGTCCGCGTCGGCGAGCCGGTGCGCACCCTCGACGTCACCGGCACCCAGATCACCGGCGTCACCCTCAAGTCGGGCGAGCGGATCGAGGCCGGCGCCGTCATCTCCGCCGTCCCGCCGCACGCCTTCCTCGACCTGCTGTCCGGCACATGGCCGGCGCATCCGGTCTATCAGGACATCGCGCGCCTCAAGACCAGTCCGATCGTCAACCTGTGGTTCACCGTCGACAAGGCCCCGTTTACTGAGCCCTTCATCGGCCTGGTCGGCAGCCCGCTGCACTGGATGTTCAACCGCTCGCAGATCGAGGGCAGCGAGGGCGGGGACGTCCTGATGAACTGCACGATCTCGAGCGCACGCGCCTGCATCGACGACCCGCCGGAGGCCCTCCAGGAGCTGCTGCGCGGCGAGCTCGAGCGCTACTTCCCGGGCAAGGTCCCGACGATCCGCATGTTTCGCGCGATCAAAGAGAAGCGCGCCACGATCTCCCACGCCGCCGGCACCTACCACTGGCGCCCCGAGACCCTCGGTCCCATTCGTGGCCTATACATGGCCGGCGACTGGGTGCGCACCGGCCTCCCCGCGACGATCGAATCCGCGGTCCAGAGCGGCCACGATGCCGCCAAGGCCGTGCTCGCCGTGTGACCGTCGCGTGCTCGTGATGGCGTCGTTCGATGGCTCGGCCGTTGTGCGTCGTGCTCGTGCTCTCGGCCTGCGCAAGGATTCGACGCGAGCTCGCTCTCAGCGCTTGCCGAGTTGCACGCTCGCCGCGCGCTGCTTCCCCGGCACCCCGGGATCGTCGCCCTGCGGTCCCGAGCACACCTCGACCGCGCCGAGTCCCTCGGCCGTCAGCATCGTGCCCGGCACGGCCACCGAGCGATGCACGATCGCCAGCCCTACCGCGCCCGCCGGGCTGCTCGCCCACGTGGTCCAGCGCCCCGCCGCCGGGCGGTCCGCGGACGCCAGCGTCACTTCTCCGTCCGGCGAACGACTCGCCTGGATCTGGACCATCACGCGGTTGACCTGCCCACGCGCGTGGATCCTGGCGAGCGGCTCCTGACCCATGTAGCAGCCCTTGTCGTAGCTGATCGCGGACACGAAGCCGACCTCCGGCGGGAACGTATCGGCCGTGATCTCGTGGCCCCACGCCGGCGCCGCCGCGGCCACGCGGTGCAGGTTCCACGCGTTCTCGTCGGCGCCCTGCGACTTGCCCAGCGCCACGCCGAGCGCCTCGTCCTCGCCGACCAGCAGGCAGCCAGGCGCCGGATGCCGCGTGGCGAACCGCTGCACCCCCTCGCACACGTCGATGCTCTCGGGCCACACCAGCGCGAAGCGCTGCGCCGGGTCGAGGCTGATCTGCACGTCGTCCATGATGATGTGGCGATCGATCAGGTCCGTCACCGCCTCGGCGACTTCGGCCGGCAGAGCCAGCGCGATCGACCCGTCCGCACCGCACAGCACGATCGCCTCGCTGACCAGCTTGCCCTTGACCGTCAAGATCGCGGCCGGCTGCGCGTGCCCGGGTCGCAGCGCGTTCATGTCGGCTGACAACAGCCCTTGCAGGAAGCGCCGCAGGTCGGCGCCCGCGAAGCGGAGCAGCCGGCGATCCTGATGCGGCAGTCGATCGAGACGGACAAACTGAGTGGTCACAGCGCAGAACCATGGCAACTCGGCCGGGGATCGCGCAAGCGAACATCGTGCGATCGCCTGCGATTATCCCCTCCGCGACCGCTGGCGATCGCACCGCCGACCGCCGCTTTGTGCTGCAAAGCCCCCGGCAACGCTTGAATCCCCGTCCCTTGCGCCCTAAAAGTATCCCGTGCCTGGGCCGCCTCCAGCGTCATCGCGCTCGCTGCGCCCGCTCACGTTGCGCGCGGCCATCACGGCTGTCATTTTCTCCCTCGCGGTCGTCGCTCCAGCCGCAGCGGCGCAGCCCGGCGCACCTGCCCCTTCGGCCAGCCCCGCCAGCCCCGACCCTGCCGGCCGCGGCGGCCTCGCCCCCTCGGCGCGCCCGAGCTCGCCCGACCCCGCCGGCAAGCCGGGCGCCGCCCCAGTACCTGTCCCAAGGGCCAGCAAGACCGCACCTGTCCCGAAGGTCAGCCCGGCGATCGTCGCCCCGCCCGTCGAGTCGACCACCACGGTCATCACCACGCGCACCACCAGCGCCGTCGCCACGCGCGACCTCTTCGATCTCCCGCCCTCACGCCGGATGGACGCCTACGGTCCGCGGCCCGAGGGCGTCCCGCGGTTGACCCGGTCGCAGGTCGTCGAGTTCGGCCTGCAAAATCCGCTGATCCGCGCCGCGGACGCGCAAGTGGAGCAGCTCGAGGCCGTGCTGCTCAAGGCCCGCTTCGCCTGGGTCCCCGTCATCAGGACCACCACCGCGCTCGCGCCGGGCTTTCAGACCCGCTGCGACGACCTCACGCTACCGGCCAGCGACGCGCTCGGCACCACCACCCCGATCGACTTCCAGTTCTGTCGCCCGCCCGGCGGCGTCGACATCGACACCGTGAGTGGTTACTTCAAGCAGCTCGCGGGCGCCGGCGTCACCGTCCGGTTCAACGCCGACTTCGTCGTCCCCCTCTACACCTTCGGCAAGATCAAGAACGCCAAGGCGATGGCCCGCGCCGGCGTCGCGCTGGCCCAACTCGGCAAAGAGCGCGCCCGCCAGGAGACGATCCTCCGCGTGTATCAGGCGCACACCGCCCTGCTGCTCGCGCGCGCCAGCATCGGCATCCTCGGCGAGGCCTGGTCGGTGCTACAGGACGCCAAGAAGTCGATCGAGCGGGAGCTCGGCGAGGGTGATGACGCCGACCCCGACGCCGTCAACGTCGACCGCGATCCCGCCGACCTCCTGCGCGTCGAGCTCGGCGAGCTCACGCTGCAAGAGCGCATGAACGCCGCGCGCAAGATCGAGGCCGTCGCGCTTGCGACCTTGTGGACGATCGCTGGCGAGGCTGCCCCGCCGGGCTTCGACATCGCCGAACGCGAGCTGGCGCCCGACGCCATCGCCGGCGGCCTCAAGCCCGTCGACCACTACCGGGAGATCGGCCTGCAGGCGCGTCCGGAGGCCAAGATGGCGGCCGGTCTGGTCGACCTGCGCAAGGCCGGTGAGAAGTTCGCACGATCGCAGTTTTTGCCCGACCTCGGCGTCGTCGCGTCGGCGCAGATCGCCTACTCGAACAAGGCCGACCGCGACATGCGCGCCCTGTACTACCAGGACCGCTTCAACTACAGCCGCCTGGTCCTGGCCCTCGCGCTCAACTGGACCCTCGATTTCCACAACCAGGCCTTCAACCTCAAGAAGGCTCGCGCCGAACGCCGTGAGGCCGAGGCTCAGCGTGAGGCAGCCAACCTGCTGCTGGCCCTCGAGGTCGAGAAGGCCTACCGGGACCTGCTCGAAGCCGAACAGGCGATCGCCCTGACCACCTCGGCGGTCCGCAAGTCCAAGCAACTCGTCATCGATCAGCAACTCAAACAAACCGTCGGCGGCGGCAGCTTCACCGAGCTCGAGAGGGCCCTCACTCGCTGGGCCGAGTGGCGCTTCAAGCACTACGAGTCGATCCACGCCCAAAACGTCGCGCTCGCGTCCCTGTCGCGCACGGTCGGCGTATCGCTGCAAGACCCCCGTGGCCCCGCGCCGTCCGTGCCCGCGACGCCGGCCCCCTTGACCGCATCCTCAACCGGGCCCACCCACTGAGCGGGACATCGTCCCACGACGGACACGTGTGAATCGGCCCACAGACCTCGGCGTCTCACGGCCCCCAAGAGGCACCCATGCTCAATCGCGCACAAAAGTTTCTCACCGGGCTCGCCCTGTCTTCTCTGTGCATGCTGGGCTTTTCGGCTCCGGCGAGCGCGGCCGACGGCTCCGTGACCGCACTGGAAGCCTTCAAGGCCCGCCACAACAAGGTGGTTGAGCTGGTGAAGAAGCGGGCCGAGACCGCCCTGCTGCAGAAGGAAGTCGACGACCTCCTCGACTACAAGTCGCTGGCAGAGTCCTCGCTCGGCGGCGCCGCGCGCTACGCCAGCAAGTGCGAGACCCGCTGCGCCGAGTTCGAGACCTTGCTCGCCCGTCTCATCCGCGAGAACTACCTCAAGCGGATCCGGACCGACAAGAAGTACGAGCTGGCGTACATCGGCGAGACCGAGAAGGCCCGCGCCACCCACGTCACCACCAACGTCTCGCTCAGCCGCGACGGCAAGCCCGAGACCGTCGAGGTCATCTACGTGATGCATCAGGTCGACGGCATCTGGAAGTGCGAAGACATCATCACCGACGGCGTCAGCCTGGCGAAGAACTACAAGTTCGAGTTCAACAAGATCCTCAAGGAGAAGGGCATCGGCGAGCTCATCTCCCGCCTGGAGAGCAAGCTCAACGAGCTCGCAGCGCGCCCCGCTGACGTCGCCCCGGCCCCCAAGAAGTGACCCCCGAAGTCGTGCTACACCCGTGCGGGGTGGCGAACGACGACAAACGGCGAGACGCGCAGCGCGGTGCCCCGGCACCCCGCCCGCGTCTCGCGGCGTTTAAGCCTCCCACGCGACGCGACACCCCCCCGACCCCGCACCTCGCGGCATCGAGGCACCCCGGCTCGCTTTCCCGGCTGTCCCTTGGGACAGCCGTATGCATCGTGATCGTCGCCTGCAACTTCGCCCAGGTCGAAGGCGAGGGAGAGTTCGGTCGGGCGATCGCCCTCGGCTCCGGCGACGCCTCGCCGCTGCCGCGCCTGGCCTACCTCCCCGAACCCTGTCCGGGCAGCGCCGGCGGCTGCACCAGCGTGTGCCTCGGCCCGCCGAGCGAGTGCGCCGCGGGTGCCTGCATGCCGGTGCTGATCGACAGCGGCACCGCGATCACCATGCTCGCCGATGACACCGCCACGCCGAGCGTCGAGCGCGGCTGCTTCGAGCTGCGATCCGCCGATCAGGTGCTCGTGGACGGCGCGGCGCCGGAGGCGTTGGCCGGCGCGCTGAGCCGGTTTCGCTTCGACGCGACCCCGCTGATCCGGCTGCCGCGCGACCCGGCAGCGCAGGACCAGACCTGGGGCTGGGCCGCCGGTCCGACGACGGCGCCCGCGAACATCGGCGGCATCATCGGCGGCAACGTGCTCCGCGAGTTCGCGGTCCGCTTCGCCCACCGCGTCGAGACCGAGGGCACGCGCTTCGAGATCTCGTTTTACCGCGAGTTCCCTGGCTCGGAGGCCGTGCTCGCCGATCAGGGTCGGGCCGCGATCCCGCTGCAATTCCCGGGTCTCCTGCTCGGTAAGGACATCACCGACGTCTGCCTCGTCGGCGGCGACAGTTGTGACTTCATGACCACCTTCGATCGCGAGCGAGTGGCCAGCGCGCTGCGTCCGACCCGCATGGTGCTCGACGCCTGCGTCGGGGCCCCGCCCGCCACTGTCGAGTGGGACCCCGACCGCAAGCGCTGCCGCCTCTCCCCCGGCCCCGACGCGCCCGCCGGCAGCTACCATTCGGCCACTGGCGCCGCCGGCTCGCGCGCCGAGGAGGACCGCGACTGCACCGTCGAGCCGCCGCCGCTCGACACCACCGACCTCGACCGCGGCCGCGACGCCAGCCTCGTGGTCGCCACTGGCGTCGCCGACCTGATCCTGTTCGAGGACAGCGCCCGGCGCCTGCTCAACGACCTCAAGCTGCCGGCTTGCAAACCCGACATCGGTGACATCGGCGGGGCCGACCTCACCGCGCCCGCCTGTCTCGACGGACAGGTCACAAGCCTCGCGCTGCCGGGCTGGCCCGCGGCCGGCAGCGCCGAGCAACCGCTGACCCGGGTCCGCGTGCGCAGCGTCGCCCTCGTGCCCGGCCTCGCCACCTCGACCGGCCCGTCCGCTTGCCAGCGCCTCGAGACCCGGCACCGGGCGCTCAAGGCCCAGTGTGACAGCGCTGCCGCCGGGGACGGCCCGCGCATCGGCACCGACAACCCCTGCGCCGCCGCGGTTCAGGAGACCACCGCCGTGCTCGGTGAGGCCTTCGTGCTCGAGGGCCTCAAGGGCGTACCCGGCCCGAACCCCACCCGCTGGATCCCCACTGTCATCCTTCCCGCCGATCACCCGATGGTCGAGGCCCTGCGCCGCGACGTCGCCCCCGAGGCGCTGCAACCCGATGGCATGATCGGCACGGCCCTGTTCAACAACTCCGAGGTCGTGCTCGACTACACCGATGGCACCCCCGGCGTGCGCGTGTCCTGCTTCGATCCGGACGCCGGAACATGCATGGCGCTGCCGCAGTGCATCCCCGGCACCGCCGCGGCCGATCAGGCCAGCGACACCACCGCTGCCTGCTGCTACGGCCTGCCTGAGGACCTGCTCATCTCGTTGATCCGCGACAGCGGCGAGTACGTGTGCTGCGCGGCGCTGTCCTCCGCGACCGCGGCCGAGCTCAATCAACAGGCCGAGAGCGAGGGCCGCGAGCCCCCGTGCATCGTCGGCTGACGTGGGTCGGCCCGTCACGCCCCGTCGCGCCCCCTCTGCGGGCTACCGCGAGCCGCCCGGAGCTATTCCCGCCGGGCGCCCCGTCGGTGCGGACCTGCTCGTGGCCTAACTCCTGTCGTCGGTCGGGCTCCCGGCGCGCCGACGGCGTATGGTTGGCGGCCGCCATGCTGACGCTCCTCGCTCTCGCTCCCGCCGACGGCCTCGAAGCCGCGACCTTCGGCACCTATCTCTGGGCCTTTGGTCAGGGTGTGCTGGTCGACCTGACGCCCTGCGTATATCCACTCATCCCGATCACCGTCGCGGTGTTCGGGGCCCAGGGGGTCTCGCGCGGTCGGGCCCTGTTCCTCGCCAGCGCTTACGTGCTCGGCATGGCCTCGCTCTACACCACGCTCGGCATCGTCGTCGCCCTGACTGGCGGCCAATTCGGCGCCTGGCTCGGCGAGCCCGTCGTCGTGGTCCCGATCGTCGCCCTTCTGCTCGCGCTCGCGGCCAGCATGTTCGGCGCCTTCGACCTCCAGTTGCCCGCCAGCGTGCAGACTCGCCTCAACACCGTCGGGGGCGCCGGCCCGCTCGGCGCCTTCGGCATGGGCCTCGTCAGCGGCTTCATCTCGGCCCCCTGCACCGGCCCGGTGCTGCTCTCGCTGCTCGCGTACATCGCCAAGTCGAGCTCCGCCGGCGGCGGCGTGTGGCATGGCGGCTCCTTGCTGTTCACCTACGCGCTCGGCATGGGCAGCCTGTTCTTCGCCGTCGCGCTCGGCGCCAGTCTGTTTCGTCCCGGCCGGTGGATGGAGTACGTCAAGAGCTTCTTCGGCGTCGCGCTGGTCATCATGGCGCTGTGGTTCCTGGCCCCGCTCAGCCCGGCCCTGCGTCGCTTCATGACCGACCCGAGTTGGGGCCTGTGGCTCGGCCTCGGGCTGTTTAGCCTCGGCCTGATCGGCGGTGCGATCCACCTGAGCTTCTACGGAGATGTCAGCGAGAAGCTGCGCAAGGCCGTCGCCGCGCTCGTCACCGTCGTCGGCGCCCAGATCGCGATCAACAACATGATCTACGTGCCGACCGGCGCGTGGCAGCAGGTCGAGACCACCGCCGATCTCGAGCGGGTGCTGCTCGCCGCCGAGGAGCGCCACCTCCCGGTCATCATCGACTTCGGCGCGACCTGGTGCGCCCCCTGCCTCGAGATGGAGAAGCTGACCTTCCACGAGGCCACCGTCGAGCCGATCCTCAACAGCCGCTTTGAGCTGATCAAGATCGACGTCACCCAGGCCGACGACGAGAAGCTCGCGCTCCAGCAGGCCTTCGCCAGCGAGACCCTCCCGAGCGTCATCATCTACCGATCCGGCGTGCGCTGGAGCGACCAGATCGACGCCCTGCGCGCCGGCCAGCGCATGCCCGCGCCGGCGGTCAAGCTCCAGGCGATGACCCACGCTGACGAGTTCAAGCGGCTGATCGCGCCGGTCGAGTGACCTGTCCGCCGGGACATGTCCTCACGGACATGTCCTCACTGACAGGAGCCGCAGCCCTCGCCCTCGACCTCGAACACGCAGGTGGCGTCCCACGCGACCTCGCAGCAGAACGGGTCGAGCCCGCACACGCAGTCCTGGATCGCCATATCGTCGCAGCCGGGCCCATCCTGCTCCATACAGCAGGTGCTCGGGCACATCCCACAGCCGAGCTGCTCGACCGCCGCGACGCAGTCCGGTCCCCACGCCTGACCGCAGCACTCTGGCAGTTGCTCGCACACGCAGGCCGTCACGCCCGGGTCCTCGCACCCGGGGCCCGGGTTGTCCTGGCAGCACGGACCCGCCGGCACCGGACACATCGCGCAGCCGAGCGAGTCGACCTCGTCCACGCAGATGTCGTCCCACGCCTGCTCGCAGCAGAACGGGTCGACCCCGCACACGCACGCCTCGATCTCCGGGCTCGGACAGCCCGGGTCGAACTGCGGCGCGCAGCACTCCTCGAAGCCGCCGCCACAGCTCCCGCATTGCAGGCCCTCGACCGCCGCCGCGCAGGCCTCCGTCCATTGCTCCGCGCAGCACTCCGGCAGTTGCTCGCACACGCACAGCTCGACCAGCGGGTCCGTGCAGCCCGGCGCGAGCCCGGCGTCGCAGCACTCGCCCGGCGGCGGCGGACCCCCACAGTCGCCGCAGCCGTCGATGTCGACCGCGTTCACGCACACCTGCGTCCACGCGTCGGTGCAGCACTCCGGGTGCTTGGCACACACGCAGCCCTCCGCCTTGACGTCGCCGCACCCGGGCGCGTCGCTGGCGGCGCAGCAGCTCGGGCCGCCGGTGTCAGTATCGGCGCCGGTGGTGCTCGATCCCGCGGTGCCAGTGCCATCCGTCGTGCCGAGCGTCGTCAGGTCGGTCGTCGACCCGGTCGTGGCCTCCCCGGTGCTCGTCGCGCTGGTCACCGACCCGGTCGTCGAACTGCTGCTGCCCGGCTCGCCGGTCGTGCTCATCCCGCTGTCGGTGCCGGTCACCGATCCGCCCGACACGGTCGTCGTCGGCGTGCTCGTGACCTCGGCGCTGGTGCTACCGCTGCTGCCGCTGCTGCTGCTCGACGCGCTCTCGGTCCCGCCGCCACCGCCGCCGCAGGCGAGCGGCACCGCCGGACAGAGCGCGAGGGACAGCGCGAGGGATCGGACACGCGGCGCGGCTGACATCGCCCTCTTATCGGCCAGAGAGCCGCGCGCGGTCAACCACCCCGACGTCCTCCTCGGACCCCACCGAGCTCCCACCGAGCTCCCAACGGGCCCCCAACGGGCCCCTCAACCATCGATCCCGCAATAGCGGAGGGCACAGGTGGGCACCGGCATCAGCTTGAACATCACGAACGGCCCGCAGTTGCGCACCGAGATCGGGACCTTCCAGTTGCAGGTGTCACCCTCCCAGTGGAAACACACGTCCCGGGCCACGATGCCGTCCGCCTCGGCCGGGATCGTCCCATTGAGCCAACCGGGAGCATGCGTCCCGCAGGCGAACACCGACGGCGCCGTGGTCGGCATGGTGGCGCCCGCCGGCCCCGCGAAGCGCGACCACTGGCCCGCCTCGGGCAGCTCCAGATCGCACTCGACCTCGCCGGCGCTGACCACGTTGCGCGAGGCCTCTTGCAACACCGTGATGCCCTGGCACTCCGCCGGCAACGCGCCGCTGATGCACTGATCGCAGCCGTCGCCCGGGTTGTCGTTGCCGTCGTCGCACTGCTCCACGCCGGCCTGCACCACCGCGTCGCCGCAGACCGCGAGCACGCAGCCGACGAGGCACGCGTCCGTGTCGCTGGCGTTGCCGTCGTCGCACGCTTCAACGCCGTCCTGCACGAAGCCGTCGCCGCAGCTCGCCACCTCGCACTGCGCCAGGCACCCATCGGTGTTGTCGTTGTTGGCGTCGTCGCACTGCTCGGGCGGCTGCTGCGTGCCGTCGCCGCACTCCCCGAAGCCGCAGCCGGGCTCACAGCCGTCGCCCGGGATCTGGTTGCCGTCGTCGCACGCTTCCACGCCCGCGTGCAAGAAGCCGTCGCCGCAGCTCGCCACCTCGCAGTTGCTCAGGCAGTCGTCGCTGTCGTTCTGGTCACCGTCGTCGCAGGACTCGCCGGGGTCGACGGCGCCGTCGCCACACACCCCGGGCTCGATCGTCGTGTTCGTCGGGTCAGTGTCCGTCTCCGTCACCGTACTGTCGGTGGTGTCCGTGTCGGTGCCCGAGGTCGGGGTCGTGTCCGTCGGCGCAGACGTCGACGTAATGCTATCGGTGAAGCTATCCGTGAGGGTATCGGTGAGGATGTCGCTCAGCGACACTTCCGTCAGCGAATCGCTCGTGTCGATCTTGACGATCAGACAGCCACCCGTGAGGCTCACCACGAGCCCCGGCACCAGCCAGGCATGCGTCGAATAGGCGACAGTCATGTCGCCCTCAGACTACGCGTCGACGATCCGCCGCTCAAGAGCCCGGGTCCTCGCCGCCATGACAAAAAAGACCCGCGCACGCGCCCGCACGCGCCGCTCCGCGAGTCACCGCTCGGCATGCGCGATCAGGCGTCGTGGGGGCCCGTGGCGACCGTTGACAGCTCGCGTCCGCTTCTCGATAACCACTGTGATGGTGTCTACCCTGGAACTCGGTCTCGTTCGGCGCCCGGAACCGCTGTTCCGTGGCCTCGCCCTGTCCATTGTCCCCTTGCTGGCGTTCGGCTGTTCCGGCGGCGGTGCGGGCGTCACCGAGAGCGCAGGGACGGCGACCGAGGCGAGCGCCGGCACCGACGACCCGGTCACCACGACCACGCCGACCTCCGACGGCAGCGCCGAGGACGGCACCGCCAGCGAGTCCGGGGACGTGCCCGAGGGGGCCGATCCCGGCCGCGTCACCGTCCACCGGCTCAACCGCAACGAGTACAACAACACCGTCCGCGACCTGCTCGGCACCGAGCAGACCCCGTCCAACGCGTTCCCGGCCGACGACTTCGGCCTCGGCTTCGACAACATCGCCGACGTGCTCAGCACCTCGCCGTTGCAGGCCGAGCTGTACGAGCGCGCCGCCGACGGTCTGATCAGCGAGGCGATGGCGCTGCCGATCACCGAGCCGACCAAGTTCCAGATCGAGGCCGAGACCGCGGTCGCCTCGATCGGCGCGCAGTCGGGCGACGCCTGGAACCTCTACTCGAACGGCGAGGTCTACGCGACGATCGACCTGCCCTACGACGGCAAGTACTTGTTCCGGGCCCGCATGTGGGGCCAGCAAGCCGGCCCCGAGCTCCCGCACGCCAACCTCACCGTCGACCAGGCCCCGGTGTTGATGGTCGACACCGATGCCGTGGAAAACGGCGCCAAGATCTACGAGGTCGAGATCACGGCCAAGGCCGGCGTGCACAAGTTCGCGGTCGAGTTCACCAACGACTACTACGACGCCGACCTGATGGCCGACCGCAACCTGCTGGTCGACTGGTTTAGCGTCGAGGGCCCGCTCGACCTCATCGAGGGTGAGAACGAGCAGCGCACGCGCATCATGATCTGTGACCCGGTCGCCGACGGCGAGGAGGCCTGCGGCAAGCAGATCCTGGGCGCCTTCGTCCGCCGGGCCTGGCGGCGTCCGGCCACCGAGGCCGAGATCACGCGGCTCTATCAGTTCATCACCGACGCCAAGGCCGCCGGACAGGACTTCGACGCCGGCCTGCGCATCGCCCTGCAGGCCGTGCTCGTCTCGCCGTACTTCGTGTTCCGCGTCGAGCTCGACCCGAGCCCGACCGGCCTCGACCCGCACCCGCTGAGCGACCACGAGCTCGCCTCGCGCCTGTCGTATTTCCTGTGGAGCAGCATGCCGGACGCCGAGCTGATGGCGGCCGCCGACCAGGGCCTCCTGCAAGACCCCAAGCAGGTCGAGATCCAGGCGCTGCGCATGCTCGAGGACCCGCGAGCCATCGCGCTGATCGACAACTTCGCCGGCCAGTGGTGGCTGATCCGCAACGTCAACATCGCCTTCAAGGACGTGCTCCTCTACCCCCAGTGGGACGACGCCATGAAGGCCTCCATGCGCACCGAGCTGCGCATGTTCGCCGAGTCCTTCTTCGCCAGCGACCGAAGCATGTTGGAGATGTTGACGACCACCAAGACCTTCGTCGACGACCGCCTCGCCGCCCACTACGGGCTCGCTGGTGCGTTCGGGCCCGAGTTCGTCGAGGCTGACTTCGGCGACCTGCCGTTTCAGGGCATCCTCAACAAGGCCGGCCTGATGACCGTGCTCTCGCACGCCGACCACACCTCGGTGGTCAAGCGCGGCAAGTGGGTGATGGAGAACCTGCTGTGCGTGACGCCGCCGCCGCCGCCGCCCGGCGTCGACACCAAGCTCGAGCCCGCGGTCGGCAAGACCCAGCGCGAGATCCTCGAGCAGCACCGCCAGGACCCGCTGTGCGCCGGCTGTCACGTCTTCATGGACCCGCTCGGCTTCGGCCTCGAGCACTACGACCCGCTCGGCGCCTGGCGCTCCGACGAGAACGGCCTGCCGCTCGACCCCTCGGGCATCCTGCCTGACGGCACGCCCTTCGCCGACGGCCTCGAGATGCAGACCCTGATCAGCAGCGAGCCCGACTTCAGCAAGTGCGTCGCTCGCAAGACCTTCGTCTACGCGCTCGGTCGCGGCACGACGATCGCCGACATCGACTACCTCGAAACGGTCGTCGCCGGCTTCGAGAGCGGCCAGTACCGCTTCGCCGATCTCGTCGTCAACCTCGTCACCAGTGACGTGTTCCGCCAGCGCCGCGGCGATCCGTCGATGTGACCCACCCCTTCCCGCGACTCGTCCCAGGAGAACTAACCCCATGAAGCGACCCCCCATGAAGCGTGGCTTGCCTCTCTCTCGTCGCGCGATGCTCGGTGGTGCTGGCACCCTGATCGCCCTCCCGTGGCTCGAGGCCCTGGCGCCTCGCGTCGGCGGTCGGGCCACCGCGGCCCCCATGCCGTCGCCCAAGCGCGCCCTGTTTTATTACCTGCCCTGCGGGATCCACATGCAGTCGTGGACCCCGGCCACCGAGGGCCCGGACTACGCGCTGACCAAGATCCTCTCGCCGCTCGTCGACCAAAACGCGATGCGCGACCTCAAGGGCGACGTCATGGTCATCAGCGGCCTGGCCAACTACCCCGCCAAGCCGGAGGGCCCGGGCGACCACGCCGGCGGCACCTCGGCGTTCCTGACCTGCACCCACGTGCTCAAGTCGGAGGTCGACTTCCTCAACGACATCTCGATCGACCAGTTGATCGCCAACGCGATCGGCGACCAGACCCCGCACCGCTCGCTGCAGTTCGGCACCGCCAACGGCGCCACCATGGGCAACTGCGACAGCGGCTACTCGTGCGCGTACACCAGCAACGTGTCGTGGGCCGACCCGAAGACGCCGCTGCCCAAGCTCGCCGACCCGCAGGTGATCTTCGAGCTGCTGTTCTCCGGCTTCGACCCCAGCGCGACCGCGGAGCAACTGGCCCGCCGCCGCGCCAACCGCCTCAGCGTCATCGACTACGCCAACGACCAGGTCGTCGACCTCCAGAAGAAGCTCGGCAAGACCGACCGCGACAAGCTCGAGCAGTACCTCACCGGCCTGCGCGACCTCGAGAAGCGCGTCACCGACGAAAAGACTGAGGCCCTCTGCGAGCTGCCGGCGATGTTCTCGGGCGCCTTCCAGGATCACCAGACCCACGTCGACCTGATGACCGAGCTGATGGTGCTGGCGCTGCAATGCGACCAGACCCGCGTCATCAGCTTCATGCTCGAGAACGCCGGCAGCGGCCGCGACTACGCGTTCATCGGCGCCCCCGGCGGGCACCACGAGATCAGCCACCACCAGAGCTTGCAGACCAACTACGACAAGCTCGAGATCATCGATCAATGGGAGGTCGCCCAGTTCGCCAAGCTGCTGCAAAAGCTCAAGGACAGCCCCGACGGCGACGGCAACCTGCTCGACAACACCGTGCTGTACCTCAGCTCCGAGATCTCGGACGGCAACGCCCACAACCACGACGACCTGCCGGTGCTGCTCGCCGGCAAGCTCGGCGGCACGATCACCCCGGGTCGTCACCTCAAGGTCCCCGACAAGACCCCGCTCGCCAACCTGTTCGCCTCGATCGCCACCGAGATGGGCGTGCCGACCGGCGTGTTCGGTGACGACGGCACCGGCACCCTCGACGGCCTCAAGATCTGAGCGCCGCGCACTGCAACCACCTGTCCCATAGGACAGGTGGTTTTACGCGCCCATCATCGTTGCCACCTGCGCGCGCTCAGGAGCCGTACCCGCCTGATCCGGGCCGGAGCACCGACCGCAGATCGGGCGTGCTAAAGTCGCCGCTTGGCCGAGGCACCCTCCCCCTTCGCCCTCCTGCTCGGGGCGGCCTTCGCCGCGGCCTCGGGCTTCGCGCTGGCGAACCTGTGGTTGCGGCATCGCCGGGCCCTGGCCCGGGACCGCGTCCACTGGGCCGCGCTCGCCGCCCGTCGCGGCTGGCTGTTGGTCGCTCGCCGCGACGGCCTCGCCGTCATCGGCACCGCCGGCGGCGCCAGCTTCCACCTCAGTCAGGGAGCCGTCGCCCACGGCGACATCGGCGTGTTCCTCGAGGCCCGGCTGCCGGGAGCGCCGTGGCTGGTCTGCGAGCTGTTCGCCAGCAGTTCACCCGTCGCCCCGACGGCGCGCAGGCCCGGCCAGCGCGTCACCCTGTCTCGGCCACCGGAGGGCCGCGCCGATCACTATCTCCAGTTGTGGTCGAACCATCGCGCCCGCGCCCCGCAACTGTTCGACGAGGCCGTACGCACCGCGCTGGCGACCCTACCGCGGCCGTACCTGCTGTATCAGAATGGCATCGTCGTGCTGATCTGGCCGTGCGCCACGCTGCCGGACGACGCCCAGCTCGACGCCGCGATCGCCTGCATCGAGGCGCTCGCGCGGGCTTGCCAGGACCTCGCTCGCTGAGGCGACGGCGGCATCTCTGTCCTGGTCAAGGCCCACAGCAGCCGCCAGGGCCGCCAGGGCCGCTCCCAGGGCCCGCCGGGGCCTGGGCCTGCCCGTTCGCGGGACATGGCCGCGCCGCACCGCGGCTCTGGACGCCGTCGCGCGGGATCGGTACCATCGCGGGCCCTCATGACGCGCGACGAGATCTATCAGCGGATAGTCGGCATCCTGGTCAAGACCTTCGAGCTCGACCCCGCCGACATCAAGCCCGAGTCGCGTCTGTTCGAGGAGCTCGACCTCGACAGCATCGACGCGGTCGACATGTTCGTCGAGCTGCACGAGGTCACCGGCCGCCGGATCAACCCGGAGACCGCGCGAAAGATCCGCACCGTGCAGGACGTCGTCGATCTGGTCGAGGCCGAGTTCGCGGCGAACGGCCCGGCCGCTGGCGGTTAGGCGGCGCGTGGCCTACCCCGCCCTGCACACGATCCTGCCGCATCGCCCGCCGATGATCCTCATCGACGAGCTGCTCGAGCACAGCGAGTACGAGGTCGTCTGCGGCGTGACCGTCCGCGCGGGCGAGCCCTTCGTCGCCGACGGTCGGGTGCCTGCGCTGATCAGCATCGAGTACTTCGCCCAGACCGTCGCCGCTTTCTTCGGCTACCGCGCGCGTGATCAGCCCGAGCCGTTCATGGGCGTGCTGCTCGGCGCGCGTGAGCTCGACTTGCGCGTCGACTACTTCGCGGTCGGCGACGCCCTGCGCGTGGCCGGCCGGCTCACGTGGACCGGCGGCGAGCTGGCCCAGTTCGCGTGCGAGCTGCGACGCGACGACGAGGTCCTCGCGCGCGCCGCGATCAACGTGCTACAGACCTCGGCGCCGACCGGCGTACACCACGGCGTCGATTAATCGTGCCCAAGTTCCTGCGCATCCTGTTCACGGGCGCCGCGTTCGTGGCCTTCTTCCTCGCCGGCGGCTTCCTCGGGCGGGTCGCGCTGCCGATCCTGCGGCTCCTGCCGGGCACACCGGAGCGCAAGCGTGTGCGACGCGAGCGCATGCTGCTGTGGGCCTACGGTCTGTTTGTCCGCTACGCCCAGGCGCTGCGGCTGATCCATTTCCAGCCGCCGCCGCTGCCCCCGGAGCTGCCGCCCTCGGGCCAGGCTTACGTGTTGATCGCCAACCATCCGACGCTGCTCGACACCATGATCCTGCTGGCGATGTTCCCGGGCCTGACCGCGGTCGCCAAGTACACCTGGTATCGATCGTGGCTGATCCGCCCGCTGCTGCAGCTCGGCGGGCATATCCCGGGACCGCAGCCCGCGCTCGGGTCTGGCGAGGTGGCCGAGGTGCAGGAGGATGCCGGCTCGACCAACCCGGCGCTCGACCGCATGGTCGAACACCTGCGCGCGGGTCATCCGCTATCGATCTTCCCCGAGGGTTCACGCTCGCACGAGCGCGCGCTGCGACGCTTCCGCCGCGGCGCGCTCGAGGCGGCGATCCGGGCGCAGGTCCCGATCGTGCCGGTCTTCATCTCGGTGGTGCCGCCGATGCTGATGAAGCATCAGCCCTGGCATGAGGTCCCGCGCGAGCGCGGCCGCTTCCGCGTCGAGTTCTTCCCGATCATCCCGACCGCCGGCCGGGAGATCGACGCGCGCGCCCTCAACCGCGAGCTCAAGCAGCGCTACGAGCAGCGCCACACGCAGATGCTCGCCGAACGCGACGCGCTCACCGCTGCGGATCCGCCGGCGCTCCCGCCCGGCTGATCGGGCACGAGCGAACACACGTGCGGCCCGGCGTCGTTGCGATATCCTCGCGTCCGACCATGCAGACCGAGTCGCCCTCGCCTCCGGATCTTCGCTTCGACGTCGTCATCGGCGGCGGTGGACTCGCTGGACTGACGCTCGCCAGGCAGCTTCGCCGCGAGGTGCCCGAGGCGCGGATCGCCGTCATCGAGCGCCAGGGCCGACCGCTGACCCCCGCGGCGCACAAGGTCGGCGAGTCGTCGGTCGAGCTCTCGGCGCACTACTTCGGGGTCGTGCTCGGCCTCGCCGATTACCTGCGCACCGAGCACTTCGTCAAAAATGGCCTGCGCTTCTTCCCTGGCGGCGCGACCCTCCCGCTCGAGCAGCGCACCGAGATCGGGCCGCCCGAGTTCGGCAAGGTGCCGTCGTTCCAGCTCGACCGCGGCCGCATGGAGGACGACCTGCGCGGCATGATCGAGGCCGACGGCGCGACCTTGCTCGAGGGCTTCATCGTCAAGGACGTCGCGCTCGCCGAGGGCTCCGGCGACCACGTCGTACACATCGAGTCGGTGGGGCACGCCGAGGGCGCGGGCGAGGCTCGCACGCTGCGCGCCGGCTATTACGTCGACGCCACCGGACGACGCGCGCTGCTGCGGACCAAGCTCGGGCTCAAGCGGCCGAGCGGTCACCTGGCGAACGCGGCGTGGTGGCGCGTCAAGGGTCGGGTCGACCTGGCCGACCTGGTGCCCGCCAGCGCGACCGCGTGGCATCGCCGCGACCCCGACCACATCCGCTGGTACTCGACGGTGCACTTCATGGGGACCGGTTATTGGTTGTGGTACATCCCGCTCGCGCCGGGCCCGGACGGCGAGGCCCACACCTCGATCGGCATCGTCGTCCACGACGAGTTCCACCCCTTCGACACGATCCGCAGCTTCGAGCGCGCGCTGGCCTGGGTCGCGGAGCACGAGCCGCGCTGCCACGCGCAGATCAAGGACATCCCGGCCGAGGACTTCCTGTGCCTGCGCCACTACAGCCACGGCTCGGCGCGCTGCTTCGGCGACCGCTGGTCGCTCATCGGCGACGCTGGCGTGTTCGCCGATCCGTTCTACTCGCCCGGCTCCGACTTCATCTCGCTGGCCAACACCTTCACCACCGAGATCGTGAAGGCCCAGCTTCGCGGCGGCGACCCGGCCGCGCTGGTGGACCGTTATGATCGCGTGTACCTCCGGGCCTTCGACGCCACCACCGAGGTCTACCGCCACGCCGGGCCGGTCTACGGCAGCCCGCAGGTCATGGCCGCCAAGGCCTACTGGGACGACTTCACGTACTGGTCTTACCTCTGCCAGTACTTCTTTCGTCGGATCTATGCGGTGCCCATGGCAGAGCACGACGAGTTCGAGGCGATCGGCCGCGACTTCCTCGCGCTCCAGTTTAGGGCCCAGAAGCTGTTCTCGCAGTGGGCCCGCCGTATGGCGAACGAGCCGCAGGGCGACCACGTCCACCTGCCGACGATCCCCTCGATGCTCGCCAACCTGCACCTCGACCTCGTCCGCGACATGAGCATCGACGAGACCCGCGACTACATGCGCGAGAAGCTGGCGCTCGCCGAGGAGCTGCTCGGCGAGTTCGTGCTGCGCGCGCTGGCCTCCCTGGACGCCCCCGAGGCCGCCGCGCTGGCCACCGCGATCGACCTGCCCGCATGGCCACAGCGCCCCGACCCCGCCCGCGTCGCCGCCGTCGCCGCCGAGGGCAGCAAGCGCCGCAAGACCCTCTCACCACTCGCCCGCGACGTCGAACGCACCCTCGGCCGCATGGCCAACCAGATCGACCTCGAAGCGCTGACCACCCGGGTCGACCAGGCCTACACGGGCGCATGAGCGGATGTCCTGCCGGAGACGCACTCTCCGGGAGTCCGTGGATGCGACCCCGTGGAACATCCGGTGCCGGTGCCGATCTCATCGATCGTCGTGCTCGCGTCGCCCACGATGCTGCCGGTCGCGCGGGCAATGTCCTGACCGCAGCGCGCAGCTCGGCGACGTCTCAGCGAGCCCGGATGACCTGGTCCTCGGCCGCCTTGACGCGCCGCGTCAGGCCGGCGAGCGCCGGATACTGCTCCGGGCCGAACACGCCGGTCTGGAGGGTCGCCGAGGTCCGCACGGTCAGGCTGTGGTCGGCCCCGGCCTCGACCTTGCGGCGGTAGCTGCCCTGCGGGGTCTCGATCGTCTCTGAAGTCGGCGCGCCGGTGAATTTGGCCCCGGCGATCGTGATCTTGACCTCCGCGTCCAGCACGGGCGCGTAGGGGATCGCGTAGCCGGTCTTGCGCTGCGGCAGCGGCGTATAGCCGAGGCCGACGTTGAGCGGCACGGTCGCCGCGCGCAGCAATAATTCGCCGGCTTGGGCGACCACAGCCCCGCGGATCCCACCGCTAAACACCAGCCGCAGCGGCGCGTCGAGCTGCTTCTCTTGCTCGATCTGGAGGTCGGCGAGCTCGACCGTCGCGCCCGGGAACAGGACGGCCAGCTCGGCGCGCTCGAAGCCGTCGTTGATGCGGTCGCGGTCGAGGTTACGCAGGACATCGCGCCACGCGGCGGCCTCCATACCTTGCAACTCGATGCTGCCCTCGACGCGGCCGGTGCCGTCGCGCGCCAGCTCGAGCGAGACGCGATAGCTGCGGCGGTCGGCGAGCGCCGCGGGGCGGGCCGGGAAGCGCACCGGACCCGGGGCGGGGTCGGTCTCCGACAGCGGCACCCGCAGGGCGCGCGCGCGCGACAGGCCGGGCACCAGGTATCCGAGCGGCACCACCTTCGAGCCGGTGATGATCATCATGGGTTCGTCGTCGGGCGAACCTGTCCATACGGCCAGGTAGGGCGTATCGTAGGTCTCGAATAACGGGTTACCGCCGGGCTTGAGGTCGGCGCCGAAGTTGTCGCGCGCGAGCCACAGCTCCGCGCGCACGCCGGCCTCGCGCAGCATCGTCTTGAGCAGGATCATGCCGCTGCCCTTGCGCGCCGAGAGCGTGAGCGTCGCGGGGATCGTCATCTCGCCGGCCTCCTCGATGTTCTCGACGACCCAGCGGTGCAGCGCGGCCACCTTGTCACGCGCGCTGGTCTTGCCGGCGATCAGCTTGCGGGTCAACTGACGCAGCTCGAGGTTGCTGCGCTGACCGACGTAGATCCGCAGGCCGAGCGCCGACAGCCAGGTCGCGGTGTCGACCTCGCTGTACACGCGCACGCTGGGGATCTCGTAGAGGCTGTTGCGCATCTGCGGCTCGACGCCGAGCCGGGGCGACCGCTCGACGCGAAACTGCTGGATCGTCAGGTCGCCCTGCTGCGTCACCTTCGCCGCCGGCGCGCCGGCCCGAAGCTCGGCCTTGAGCGCCATGCTCTGCGGGTGGGCGACGATCATCTCCGAGATGTGAAACGGCGTCTCGGGCGATTGGAAGCGGAAGGTCGAGAGGTCGACGTAGCCGGGCAGCAGCCCGAGCTCGTCGCGCTCATACATGAACTCGTGCTCGACGATGTCGCCGATCTGGAGGCCACGCAGGCTCAGGCCGTCCTTCTCGGGGATCGACTCCGGCTCGAACACGCGGCCGTCGGGCTTGATGCTGTGCAGGGTCAGCACCTTGGTGCCCTCGCGGACGTCGATCTCGCCGTAGCGATCGATCGCCTCCTTCGAGCGCAGCTCGGCGATCGTGTGCACGATGTGGCGCTGGCTGCCGTCGGGGTACACGCGCGTGACGCTGCGATCGAGCACCAGCACCTCGCTGACGCCCTCGTAGTCGTGCTTGCCGGCGCGGTAGGCTTGCACGATCGGGAGGCCGTCGACGCGCAGCGCCTCGAGGTCGTCCGGGATCCCGATCGCGCGGGCGACCTGCCACAGCGCCATGCTCTGCGGCACCTTCGTCAGCGCCTGCTCGACGCTGGCCCGCGCGGCCGCCGGGTCGCCCATGCGGGCCTGGAGATCGGCGATCGCGACCTGCATCCCGGCCGCGCGGGGGCTCAGCGCGAGGACCTGGCGCCGGTACATGAGCGCCTCGTCGAGGCGGTCCTCGCTGATCGCCAGCTCGGCGAGCTCGGCCATCACCTCGACGTCGTCGGGGGTGCGCTCGAGCAGCTTGAGGTACAGCGCGCGCGCCTCGTCGCGTCGCCCGCGACGCGCAGCCAGGCGCGCGCGCGTGCCGGTGGTCCCGGGGCAGCGCTCGACGCGGGCGCTCAGCGCGTCCTCGGCCGCGACGTCGCCGCGGCGCCGGGCCGTGTTGCGCTGGGCCTTGAGGACGCCGCAGTGCTCCGGGTGGAGCGCCGCGGCCCGGCCCAGCGCCGCGTCGGCGAGGTGTTCGTTGCTGCGGGCCAGGAACGCCGAGTGGCGCAGCAGCTCGCCGGGCACGTTGCGCAGGGCCTGGTCGCCGAGCGCCGCGAGGGCGTCGATCACCTCGCTGGTCTCGCCGCGCTCGAGGGTCAGCTCGAGCAGGCGCACGCGGGCGCGCGCGAGCCCGGGGTCGATCGCCACGGCCCGCTCGATCGCCGCCCGCTGGCGCGCCGTCGAGGCGCCGCGCTCGCGGGTCGGGTCGCCGGCCTCGAAGGCGGCGATCAACAACTGGCCCTCGGCGAAGCTCGGGCCGACCTGGCGCAGCGCCTTGATGAAGCCCTCGGCCTGGTCGCTGTTGCTGTCGGCCATCGCGTCGGAGGCGGCGAGGAACATGCGCAGCGGCGCGTAGCTCGGGCCCGCCAGCGGGCCGCCCTCGTAGGGGTAGAAGGGCGTGCCCGGGCGCTTGGCTGCGCCGGTGAAGGGCGTCGCCATCGCGCCGGTCGCCTGGGCGCTGGCCGGCACGGCCTTGCCGCGGTGGTCGCTGGCGCGGACCAGGACCCACACTTGGTCGCGCGGGACGGTGGTGTGTACGTCGAGGCGATGCATGCCGGGGCTGACGGTCATTGTCAGCGCGTTGTCGCCGGACGGCCAGCGGTCGCTGCGATCGCTGCGATGGATCGCCACGCCGTCGAGGTAGACGCGGACCGGCTCCTGGCTGCTGATGTTGAGGGTCAGGAGCTCGCCCGGCACGCTCAGGAAGCTCCGCATGCGTCGCATGCCGGCGCGGGTGGTCGGGTTCCAGACGCGGACGACGCATGACAGCGGCGTGAGCACGGCCTGCGGGTCGACCTCGAAGGCCGCGGGATCCTTGGCCGCGCGGCGCAGCTCGAAGACCTCGAGGTTGCCCTCGACCTTGCCGACCTGCCACGCGCGCACACAGCCCTGCGCGTCGTAGTAGCCCCTGTACGGCTGATCGAGGCGACGAGCGATGCTCGCGCGCAGGCTCTGAAGCACGTGCAAGACCGACACCGGCAGCTCGAGGCGCTCGACGTCGGCGAAGAAGCGGGAGAACTCGACGTCGTCGCCGGGCAGCTCGCCGTGGTTCTCGGCGAGGTAGCGCGCCGCGAGCTCGGCCAGCGCGACCTGCATCGCCGCCCGCTCGGGCGTGCTCCCGGCCGTGCCAGCGCCGCGGACCAGCGCCTCGGCCATGGCCCGCGTGGTCGGCAGGTCGAGGCGCGCGTCGGCCATCAACATGCGTGAGACCTGGGCCGCCGGATCGCCGGCCGCCGCGAGGCGCTCGAGGATCGGCGTCGCCTTCGCGGGCGCGCGCAGGTGCAACCAGTACAGGTGCGCCAGCTCGAGCGCCGCCGCGTGGTCCTTCGGCGCCTTCTCGAGGTGCCGCTCGAGCTCGCCGGCCCGCGCCCGCGCCGTATCGGTGGTGAAGGGCGCGTCCGTGCGCTCCCCCTTCGACTTGCAGCCGACCTCGGCGACGGACATGACCGAAAGGCCAGAGAGCGCGAGCATGACCCGAAGGACAGGTCCCAGAGTGAGTGTGCGTAGAGACATGGCGAGGACGAGGGACGCGGTCAGCGATCGGGCTTGATCTCGAAGACCTGGTCGAGGCTGCCGTCGACCTGGCTGAGGAAGTCGCGCAGGGCCCGGTATTCGGCGGGGGTGAAGCGGGACTTGCGGTATTCGAGGTGGGTCTTGACGCGGGCCCGGTCGCCCTTGTTTTCGACCTCGAGGGTGAAGGCGCCGAGCGGCGTGTCGATGCGCTTGTCGGCCGGGCTCTGGGTGATCTTCCAGCCCTTCGGGAGGATGTACTCGAGGGTCGAGTCCTCGACGGACGGCGCGGCCATCACGAGGTCGTGCTCGCGCTTGGCCTGGCCGGCGATCGACCGCGTGAGGTCGGTGCGGTAGCCCAGCGCGGGGAACCGCAGGCCCTCAGTTTGCTGCTGGGCCCACGCGGGCACCTGCCAGCGGCTGCTGAGCTTGACCGGCAGGAGCACGTCGCCCAGCGTCGGCGCCTTGATGTCCTCGACGGTGACGCCGGGGAACAGCGCGCCCCAGGCGTTGGTCAGGCGCTCCTTGCGGTTGTCGGAGCTCTGCAAAATGCTGCGCCAGCCGGCCGCGCCGGCGCCGGTGATGGTCAGCTCGTGCTGCACGGCTGCCGTGCCGTCGGTCGCGAGGGTGATGGTCTGGCGGACGTGTTGCACGTTGTCGCCCGGCTTGCTGACGGGGATCGTGCGCAGGTCGGCGCCGGCGCCGTCGCGGATGATGAGCACGGTGGCGCCCTGGTCCCCGGTCGGGAGCTCCTCGGGGCCCGAGAACTCGGCGGTGCCGTCGAGGTAGAGGTCGAGGCTCGGCACGTAGGTGATCGCGTGGTTGAACGCCGACAGGCTCGCCGGGGTCGCGCCGATCGTGCCCTGGTCACGGGTGCGCACCAGCACCAGGTGCGACTTGATCCCGGCCTCGGCGAGCATGACCTTGAGCAGGCTCGCCTTGTCCTTGCAGTCGCCGAAGCGACGGTCGTAGACGTCGGTCGTGCGGTAGGGCTTGAAGCCGTGGATGCCGAACTCGAGGCCGACGTAGCGGGTCGATACGATCACGTGCTTGTACAGCGCGCGGACCTTGGCGCGCTCGTCCGCGTCGTCGGGCAGACCGAGCAGCACCTCGTTGACGGCGCCGCGGATCTTGGCGTCGACGACCAACTGATCCTTGACGAGGCTCCAGTACCAGCGGCCGACCGCGTCCCAGTCCGAGAAGGTGCTGACGTGCAGGTACTTGGCGATCTCGGTCCACCCGGGCATGTTGCTCTCGGGGCGGATGCCCTTGCGCTCGCCGACGCTGAGCTTGTAGAGCGTGGTGCCGGGCTGCTTGCCGGGGGTCGCCTCGACCGGTTGATTGAACACCAGCTTGCGACCGGCAGGCGCCTCGAGGATGTACTCGCGGCGGCGCTGCGGCAGCGAGTCCTCCAGCGGTGCGATCTCGCCGAAGTAGTCGTCGAACTTGTTGCGCGCGGCGGTGTCACGGCGGACAAACGCGACCTCGAGGGTGTCACCGACGCGAAGCCCGTTGAAGGTGACCCGCTGCTGGCGCTGGTCGTAGAACATGCGGTAGCCGGCGTCGGTGAGGGCGATGACGCTGGCGTCGCCCATCTCCTCGATGCCGCCCTCGGCTCGGCGCACGCGCGCGCGACGGACCTCGACGTAGCTCTCCTCGGGGTCGTAGACCATGCCTTGCACGGATTGCGTGCGGATGCCGCGATCGTCGAGGACCCGGATCACGCGATGATCGAGGCGCTCGCTCAGGCCGTTGGGCAGCACGCGTACGGCCGTGCGCGCGAGCAGGATGCCGGCGTCCTTGCCTCGCCATGACGCGGGCGTCTTGATCTTCGCCAGGTCCTCGAGGTCGACCGGATAGCGCGCGAGCAGGTCGTCGCGCGCGCCGGTGTCGAGCGTCGCCAGGAAGTCGCGGAGGTCGGGCTGTTGCGGGCGCAGCTCGAGCGACCGGCGCACGCTCTGGACCGCGGCCGGGACGTCGCCCGCCCGCGCGGCGAGCCGGCCGATCTGCGCGTGGAGGTCAGCGTCCTGCGGGGCCAGGGTGCTGGCGCGCAGCATCGCCGCGCGGGCGGCCGTGAGGTCCCCGCGGGCCTCCTCGAGGCGGGCGAGGTTGCGGTGGGTGTCGGGCAGGCCGGGCACCAGCTTGGCGCGCGCGCGGGCGATCGCCACCGCCTCCTCGGCCTTGCCGAGGCGCAGCAGGCCCTCCTGCATCTCGGCGGCCAGGCTGGCGTCGGTCGGGTGCGCGCCCTGCAGCGCCGCGAGGATCTTCAGGGCCTCCTCGGTGCGGCCGAGGTTCATGCGACGATCGGCCTGCTGACGGACCAGGATCGCCGAGCCGGGGTAGCGCCGCTGCATGTCCTCGACCCAGGCGAGCGCGGCCAGCGGGAAGCCGTCCTCCGCGAGGCGCTCGGCCAGCGCGAGCTCGACGACCATGTCGTCGGGCGCGGTGCGAAACGCCTCGTCGAGCAGCGCCCGCGCCCGCGACTCGAGCCCGAGGAAGCGGTCTCGCAGCGACAGCTCGACCAGCAGCGAGGCCAGCAGCGGCGCGCCCGTAGGGCCCTCCGCGCGCGCCCGCTCCACCGCGGACGCCAGCGCGGCGCGGCTGGTGTTCTGGTCGGGGTCGAGGGTCGCCAGCATGTACGCGCTGCGGGCCGAGTGCACCGCCGTGTCGGCCTCGCGGGCGCGGTCGACCGCAGTGCGGTCCTCGCGGGCGAAGGGCAAGGTCCAGCGGTAGAACTCGACCAGCGCGAGGCGGTCGGCCGGGCGCGCGCGCGGGCCGGAGCCGCGGGCCTCAAGCGCGGCGCGCAGCGTGCGGACGTTCGTGGCGGTGGCGCTCGCTGGCGGGCTGGCCTTTGCGACCTGTCCCTTCACACCTGTCCCTGAGGCCAGGGGCTTCGCGCCGGCACCGGATGCGGGCGCGGGCGCGGGCGCGGACGCGGACGCGGGCGCGGGCGCGGACGCGGACGCCGATGCGGGCGCGGATGCGGATGCCGCGGGCGGCTCGGTGGTCGCCGTGAGGCCCGCCAGCGGCGCGCCGTTGGGGGCGCTCAGGCGGGCGTAGAAGCCCCACATACCGTCATCGGTGGCGAGCTTGATCAGCAGGCGGTTCCAGCCGGCGCGCAGGGTCAGCGGGTGAGCGGCTTGCAGCGGCGTCGGCGTGCGGTAGGTGTCCCCGCTCCCGACCTCGTGGCCGTCGAGCCAGACCTTGTACGCGCCGCTGGTCCCGAGGTGCAGCGCGGCCGGACCGGGGCGGTCGACCTTGACCCACACCGTCGCGTAGCCGACCGCCTGCTCGGGCGGGTCGAGCAGGTCCGCGAGGTTGACGAAGCCGCCGCGCGGGGCGTCCTCGTGGACGAAGCGGCGCCAGTTCAAGGGCTCGCCCGGGAGCTTGCCGACGAAGCTCTGGGTCGCCGCGTAGGGCTCCGTCTCGGGCATGTACACGGCGGCGTGCCCGGCTCGCCCGGCGTTCTCGAACGGACCGACGATCTGCCAGTCGAGCACGAAGCCCTCGGCGCGGTACATCGCCGAGGCCTTGCCCTGGTCGCCGCGGGCCTCCTGCTGCTGCGCACGCAGGTACGCCGCGTGGCTGGCCACCAGCGGGTCGCGGTGCTTGCCGGCGCGGTCGAGGAAGGCCGCCATCTCGTCGCCCGGGACCTCGCCTTGCAGCTCGAGCAACAGACCCAGCAGCGCGAGCACGGCCTCGGGGCCCGGCGCGCCCAGGAGGGCCTTGCGTCGCGCGAACTCCCGGGCGAAGCGGCCCGGATGCGCCGCGTTACGGATGCCCGGCGTCCATAGCGTCGCCTTGCCGGCGCTCGACTTGCTCGCGCTCGACTCGCTCGACGTGCTCGACGTGCGCGCGCTCGCAGGCGCGGCCGCGGCGACCGGGGCTGTCCCGAGGGACAGGATCATCGAGGCCAGCAGCGGTGCCGCCAGCCAACGGCTGGCCGCGTAGGGCAGCCCGCGGCTGTGCGGGGCGACAGGAGTGTCACGAGCGATGAGGCCGGGTCGCGGCCGGGCCGCTCGGGATGCAGGGCTTCGCATGAGCCGCTGCATGATGCTGCATCCGCGCGCGGCTTACCACGCCGATCCGCCCCGCGTCACACGACGAACTCGAGCTGCAGCGCGACCGGAAACGGGCCGTCGCGGAGGATCCCGGCGGGCGTCGGGCGTACGGGGCCCACGCGCAGCAGCGCCGCGACCGCCGCCCGGACCAGCACCGGCGTCGCGGCATCGCTCAGCGCCCGTCCGGGCCGCGTCGCTTGCCCTCGCCTGCCGCCTTGAGCCGCCCGCTGGTGCGCGCGGCCTCCTTGAGCAGGAACTCGATCTGCCCGTTGACACTGCGCAGCTCGTCGGCGGCCCAGCGCTCGAGCACGGCGTGCAGCTCCGGATCGAGGCGCAACAAAAACCGCTTCTTCTCGGTCATGCCGACCTCAGTAGAGGCTGCCGGTGTCGACGGGCGCAAGCGGCGTCCGTCGATCGCCGTCAGCCTCGCCAGTCGGGTGGGTAGAAGCCGCGCAGCTCGAGCGCGGCGGTGCGTTCGGGGGCGGACAGCTCGGG
>Ga0105046_10000517_pt1 | contig 54465 bp, 39 predicted proteins | sample MAT03_FD_78385 | JGI IMG/M metagenome (GOLD analysis project Ga0105046, IMG submission 78385) | Freshwater microbial communities from Lake Fryxell liftoff mats and glacier meltwater in Antarctica - MAT-03 (megahit assembly) | ecosystem: Environmental > Aquatic > Freshwater > Ice > Liftoff... | reverse complement strand
TTGCAGCTTCTGGAATCTTGTCTGCAAACACACCCAATTCGCAAATAGACGGCACGCTGGATATATTAGGTACCTTCAACGACCCACTTAGCGGTGGTATCAATACCATAAAAGGAAAAACTACGGTACACCCAGGTGGTAATTTTGTTGGTCAGGGTTCTGGCTCTACTACCAATTTCATTTTTGCAAACGATATAGAAAATAATGGAACATGGTTGGTATCTAGCAATCATGAATGGTTCAGGAATTGTTGCAGAGGGCGGAGGCCGATACAATTTAAAGACACTCACTCTAACCGGTACAGACACAGCCAAATGGAATGGAACCGGCATCGTTCAGATTGGCGATACTATGACAATCAATTCCTTAGCCTTCTACCAATCGAAAGCACCTTTATATATACCGACAAATTCAAAATTTACAATAAGAGGTACTTCACAATATAATCGCTTTAATAATTTATATGTGACAGATAGAGTAGATAGAGATATCATAGTCCGACAAAAAGTCAACATAATAGTAGATAGTTTTTTTAATGTGCTTAGTTCGAAAACCACATCTATTTATGACTTCTCAGGACAATCTATCCAGGTGAATGGTGAATATAAGATTGCAACAGCAAGCAATGCGAATATACTCCAACCTGACAGCTTATCTTCTTTAGTATTGGAAGGCGGACCTTCATTAGCGATAACATTTAAAACCGAATTTAGAAAGCTAAAGGCATTTGTGCATAATAAAGCTGTATTGCCTGCCAATATTGCTGTCCCTATCACAATTAAAGAGCGTATAGATCTTTTCAATGGCGAACTCACTGGGGTTACCAATATAACCTTATCGGAAGGAGCGACTGTAAGAAGGTCAAATGGTTCTATTGCAACAGGCTTTAACAATGCATCCGGCAAGATCAATCTTGAATATTGGGCAAGTTTAAAAAAAAAGACCAATTCAACATTGGTCTTTTTTTATTTTGGGTTTATCGAAGTAATGATAAATCTCCTACTCTTGTTTCGGTACGGCCATCTACAAATCGACACCAAACTTTGTACACATAGACATCCGATTTGCAATTGGTTCCGTTGAAAGTGCCATCCCAACCTCTGTTGAGGGTTGTGCTTTCATAAATGAACTGACCCCATCGGTTAAAAATTTGAAGTCTGATCTCTGTAACGCCCTCAGTTAGAGGATAGAAAATATCATTGGTGCCGTCTTCCTTGTCCAGAAAGCCTTCAGATGCACCTTCTTTTCGGGGCGTAAAGGCATTTGGAACAATGATCAGATTGCCTTTTTCAACAATTGCGCCGTTGCTCAATGTGTCTCTGTCTGTGCAGCCTTCTGCGGAGGTAACAAAAACTGTAATGGTATAACTGCCAGGCTCTTTGTATTGGTGAACCGGATCTTTTTGACGGCTGCTCGACCCGTCGCCAAAGTTCCACTCGTAAGACCAACCCGCTTGGGGATACCGGACAAAGCAATTCATTTTTTCTTCAGGAATTTTTAGCACACGAGGCGCCTTGGGCACAGTGGTAAAACTGGCATCCGGATTTTCAAATACAGTTATGATATTGTCCCTTTTCAAGGTCACTTCTCCGCCCGGGCCGGTTACACGTAGCGAAACAGAGAACGTACCCGCTTGCTCGTATCGTTTGGCCGGATTTTGCTCCGTGCTTGATGTGCCATCGCCAAATGTCCAGAAGTAGTTGCTTCCATATTTAGATTTGTTTTTGAAATGAACCATCAATGGTGCGCATCCACTGGTATCTGGCCCAAAATCTACCAGTGGTTTAATAGGCCTGATCTGAAGTATTTTTTGAATTGAATCTGAACAGCCATTTGGATTGAAAGCAATCAGCGTTATTTTAACATTCGTATTGGATAGTTCTTTGACTATTGACGCATAATCATGATACACATTGAGGGAGCTGCTGGTATCTTGTGTATTGTCTCCAAAAAGCCATTTGTATTTCCAATTTGGGCGATAAGGCGTTAGATTGCTGAAAGTTACAGAAGTTTGGGGAAGCTGTAAAATTTCAGGATCCATAAAAAATTCTGGTGCAGGCTTTGCATAAACAGCAACCGGCAGATTGAACGTTTTGTTGCAGGCAGGCGCATAAGATGGGTTGCTGATGGCCAGCAACGAAACATTGAATGTTGTGTCTTTTCCACCATTATAAGTAAAAATGTGAGCGGGATTGCTCATAGAAGAGGCTGGACTTCCATCGCCAAAAGTCCACTGGAAAGCACCGCCCGGGTTGGTGCTGGTGTTTGTGAATTTGACAGAAAGCGGGGAACAACCATTGCCGGAGGCCGAAAATTCAGCTTTTACATCTGGATTTACCAATATGTTCCTTACCAAAGAATTGTAACAACCAGTTCTGGACCAGACATGTAGCTCAACCCTTACATTCATTTGCTGAGAGAAGTTATTGCTAAAGGTAGTATCCCAATTGCTCGCCTTGGTCCATAAAGTATCTACACCAGCCAGACTTGAAATGACCCACATTGTGGAATCGGCCAATTCTGAATTGTTCACAAATTGTACAGGAAGGGGACCGCAACCCGAATATGTGTTTGCAGTGAAGCTCGCCCTTGGATTTGCAAATACTTTTATGGTTTTATACGCTGTGTCCGGACAGCTGAAACCCTGTCTGGATGCAATCAATCGGACATTGAGCGTAAGATCTTGCTGGCCATTGTTGACAAATGAACGAATTGGATTTGGAACAAGACTGCTGTTTCCACCATCTCCAAAATCCCACACAAATCGATTGGCATTTTGAGACAAAGCTCCGGCAAACTGCATTGAAAGTGGTGAACATCCAACTGAATCGGCGATGCCAATTCTGGCAATTGTAAATGGACTTACTGCGACTGATTTATAAGAAGTATCTGTGCAGCCCTTATCTGAAATGGCAACAAACATGACATTGAAAGGCACAATTGCAGAAGGATTGTAATTGACAAACTCATGCGAAACCGTCAGGATGTTGGTGTCCAATACATTGCCGTCTTTAAAATCCCAAATGAAGCGATTGCCGATATTAGGCGCAGCAGAAAACTGGCTAAGCAACGGAGAGCATCCCGCATCTGGCGTGGCAGAAATAACGCCCGCATCCGGTTTGGCGAAAATCCATATTTTTTTACGAATTGTGTCCGCACATGAGGAGACCAAATTGTTGCGCACCACCAACATGACGTCTGCAATTCTGGTAATGCTGGTGGAGTTCAGTAATGTAAAGCCAAAAGTATTGTTTGCTGAAGAAACCTGACTGCCATCTATAAACCAGGCGGCTGAACTTCCAACAGAAGAAAGATTTACAAAATTCACCTTTAACGGAGCGCAACCAGAGTCGACATTTTGGCTGAAATCTGCTTTTACAAACGGGGCAACTGTGAATTGTTTTTCAATGCTGTTTACACATCCGTTTTTGGTATAGGCAAAAAGTCTAACCTTTACGGTCTTGATTTGAGACGTATTATTTTCAATCGTTGTGTCGTAGTTCAAAGCCGTTGTTTCATTCTGAATGCCTCCTGAAGTAAACTGCCAGACCGAAGAATCTGCCAGGGTGGATTGATTGGTGAAGCGTACAGAAAGTGGCTGGCAACCAGAGACCGGATTGATGTTGAACACTGGAATAGACAATGGAAAAACGCAAACTTTAAAGATGGCTGTATCAGAACATTCCACACCAGATTTTTGTGTGATCAATCTTACTGTATGGCATTCTGTGCTGTCTGAATTGTTTATAAAAGTAAATTTCGGATTCATCAAAGTGCTTGTCCCTGATCCACCAAAACTCCAGAAATATTGGTTTGCATTGGTTGACTGCGATCCGTTGAATTGGGCAGCATAAGGTGAGCAACCCAGGCTGTCGTTTGAGGCAATGACTGCGCTTACCAATGGTCTGATTGTGATGTTTTTATATGAGGTGTCAGTACAACCAACATCGTTTCTGGCCACCAATCTTGTTCTGTAAACCCTGTTGTTGTTCGAGTTTGTATTGTTGTACACGTGGGCAATTTCCTGGGCATTGGTGTCTATTTCTGAACCATCTCCAAAATTCCAACTGAAAAGAGTTGCCCCTGTTGCTGTGCCAACAAAGTCGATTTTGGCTGGGCTGCAAGCAATTTCCGGCATTGCATTTATAAAACCTGCGTTTGGTTTTGGATGCACTGTGACATGAGAAATAACCGTGTCCATACATTCCTGCGCAAGTGCGGATCTGGCAATCATTTTCACTTCAAAAGTTTTATCTCCTTGTCCGTTGTTCACAAAAGTGTAGTTGAAATTGGATAGGAGTGAACCCACCAATTGTCCGTCCACGAACCAGTTAACCAGATTTCCTGGTAGTGCCTGATTTGTAAATCTGACTTTAACTGGAGAGCAACCGGTGTCAATAGATTGTGAAAATGCAGCCTGAACCGCAGGATAAACTGTGATGTCTCTGGTTTTGGTATCTGCACATCCCAGTTGGTTGATCGCAGTTTGGCTTATGCTCACAATGAGATTTGCAGTGCTTTGGTCATTTACAAAAACAGAGTCAAAATTTGACGCCGAAACCGGATGATTTACAGTAAGCCCATTGCCGGAAAAAGTCCATGTGGCTGAAGTAGAGCCCGTTGTTAGGTTTTGAACACCCACTGAAAATGGATTGCAACCAATCAAAGGATTTGGCGCAAACTCCACAACTGGTTTAGGAAAAACGCGTAATTTAAAGCTTGATGTATCCGGGCAATTCACACCAGTCCGATCTGTAATCAGCTGGATGGAATAATGTTGGATGCTGTCCGTAGTATTGTTGAAAACCTTAACAGGCGTTGCCAAAGCAGAGCCGGTACCATCTCCAAAATCCCAGGTATAAATATTGGAATTTATAGAATTTAATCCATTCAATCCAACTGAATATGGCGTACAACCAACTGAATCTGAAGTAGTAATAACGGCGGTAACCGTTGGTTTAATGCTTACCAGTTTTGAAGTATTGTCCGCACATCCATACGCATTGCTTACCACCAATTTGACATTGAAGTTTCGGGTTGTAAGCCCTGCATTGTTGATGAAATTGTGGTTTACGGTTGCCAGGTTTGTATCCATCACAGATCCATCATTGAAATCGTACAAATACCGGCTTGCCCCAATCGCATTGCTAAACAAACCAATGTTGACGGGCGAACATCCATTGTCTGGAACAGCACCAAGAACGCCAGCCACTGGTTTTGGAAACACTTTAACAAAGCTGACCATGGTGTCCATACAGCCAGAATTTAAAACACTGGAAACCAATAGTTTGATTTCAAATATTTTTACGGTTTGACTGGAATTTACAAAGCTGTAATTGAATTGTCCCGATGAATTGTTGATTAATACATCATCTACAAACCAGCTTGAAGTTGCTCCGGCAGCAGAAAGATTTGTGAAATTTACTGCAAGCGGTGAGCATCCTGAATCTGCACTTTGGATAAATTCTGCTTTCACAAATGGGCTAACAGTGACCAGTTTCGAAGATTGAGCCGTGCAGCCTTTTCCAGATAAAACAAATAATTCTGCTTTTACAATCTGACTCAAGGATGTTGTGTTGATAAAGGTAGAATCAAATCCATTGAGACCTTGAATTGTATCAACCTTTGGCCCTGAAGAAATAAGCCAAAATCCATCGGTTGCCAGTTGAGAATTGTTGGAAAAGCGCACACTCAAAGGTTGGCAACCTGCATTTGGACTTGCATCGAAATCAGAAGTTGGCTTGGGGTTAACTTTTACTGAAACAAAGGCGGTATCAGGGCAGCCCACACCTGCACGATCGGCAATCAACCTGATTTTAAATGTTTTGGAAGTGTCGCTTGTGTTGGTAAATATTCTGCTCACACTTGAACCTGTTGCGGTACTTGCATTGCCGAAATCCCAGCTGTAGGTGTTGGCGTTGATGGATGCCGCTCCAGAAAATGAAATTGACGTAGGGTTGCATCCTACTGAATCAGAAGCAATTATACCAGCGGTTACATTTGGTCTTACGTTGATTAATGTTGACGTACTGTCAGCGCATCCGAATGCGTTGATGGCAACCTCCCAAACAGTAAACTGCGCATTCGTAATTGAGTTGAAATTAACGAACTGGTGGCTAATCTCCTGACTTGTAGTGTCTTTTGTTGTTCCATCAGCAAAATCCCAAATATATCGGCTTGCGAAAGCGGCAGAACCTTTAAAATTGACAAACAAAGGGGAACAGCCATTTTCTATGGAGGCGAAAATGTTGCCAGCCAAAGGTTTAGGGAAAATGGTTATGATTTTGAATGCAGTGTCTTCGCAGGCGGTGGTTATCGAATTTCGCACCACCAATTTGATGTTAAACTGCTTCGGAATTGAATCGTTGTTTTCAAACAGGTCTGTAATTCCACTCAAACTGTTGCCCTTAAAAACCCCATTGATATACCATTGTGCCACATTTACCCCCGGAGAAGAAGTATTAGTGAATGAAATTTCAGCCGGTGAACAAATCGAATCCCGGGAAGCTTTAATCCCTGCCTGAACTCTAGGATTTACCTGGAAGTTGCTGATTTTCTGAGACTCGCAGCCAAAAGCATTTCTTCCAATCAAGGTCACCCATCTGGTTTGCGGGATCACATTGTTGTTCACATAGCTTCTTTTTACAATGGTGTCCAAAGTTGTATTTACAGTGTCTGGCAATAACCAGCTAAAGGTGGTTACGCCTGCAAAATTAATGGGTTGAAAACCAACATTAATTGGGCTGCAACCTGTTGATGGATCCATTGTTATGGTTTGATTCACCAAAGGTTTTGGCCAGGCTGAAATGTTTTTTGTCGCTGTATCCGGACAGCCAAATGTGGCATTGGAAGCTACCAATTGAACTTTATAAACTTTTACATCTGTATTTGATGTGTTTTCAAAAGAGTAACTTAAGAATGCAGGCGAATTGCTAATGCCAACGCCATCTACAAACCATTGATAGCTATTTGCAGCAGCACTTGTGGTGGCGTTTCCAAATACGGAGGCATATGGAGCACAACCCGCAGTGCCTGGCGAAGCAGTGAAATTGGCCTTCACGCCAGGTGCCACACTTATTGAAACGACAGCCGAATCTTTGCATCCATCTGCTCCGGTAACTACAACTTTAATGTCATAGCTGAGCATTGAACTGCTGGAGTTGGTAAATACTCTGTCAAATGCGTTGCCAGCTATCGTAGTTGTATCTGCTTGATATACAGATTGGTTATTTAGTTTTTTGAACCATTGAAAGAGAACACCACCTTGAGAATTACTTGCGGTCAGGCTTGTTTTGAATGGAGAACAGCCTGTGGTTGGAAATGCACTTGCCGAAACCTCAGGCTTTCTATAAATGATAACATATTTAGTAGCAGTGTCCACACATGCATTGGCCGCATTGTTTTTGGCCACAAGTTGAATGGTATACACTTTTGTGGCTGAAAACGATCCATTTGTAAAAGTCTGAGAGATCCCGCTGGCTGAATTGCCGACCAAAATTCCATCAACAAACCATTCAAAAACATTGGCTCCAAAAGACGAACCATCGTTTATAAAATCTACTTTCAGAGGAGAACAGCCTTCGGTTGCTGATTGGCTAAAACCAGCCACAACTTTTGGATTGACCTGGACAGATTTGCTTACTTCTGATTTGCAGCCATTTGCGGTTGCAACTTTAAGTTTAACATTGTGCGTAAAAGACTGACTTCCCGAATTTATGTAGTTTCGGTAAATGGTAGTGTCTTTAGTTGTTGCCAGAGAATCTGCATTGTCATATACCCAGACATAACTGGCAATCTGACCTTTAACAGAAGGAATAAAGCGGGCAAAAACCGGCGAACATGCACTTGAAGGCGAACTGAAAAGTGAAAATTCGGGCTTAGGCTTTGGAAAAACGGTAACGGTTTGGCTCAGCTCTCTTGTACATCCACTTCCACTAACTGCTTGTAATGTAACTAGATACTGAGTGTTTGCAGTGTCCGATTGGCTTACAAATGTGTAATTGAAAACCAAAGGCAAGGGATTGAATTGTGGAATGCCATCCACCTTCCAAACATAAGATGTACCAATTGGACCCGTTGAAGTGTTGTTAAAAGTTGGTCTTAAAGGAGCACATCCTTGCAATACAGATGCTGTAAAAGAAGGTACAACATCAGGAAAAACGGTTACTGTTGTAAAAGAAGAATCAAGGCATCCACCTATACCGCTTACCAGCAATTTGATTTGAAAATTAACAGCGGCAGAACCCGAATTTACAAGTGTGTAACTAAATGCATTTGGTGAATTTGAAGTTTGAATCTGAGCATACACCAGATCTGTTGATTTTTTTGCGAACCAGGTATAGCTTGTACCACCTACAGTTCCAGTGGCATTGAGCTGAACGGAAAGTGGCGAGCAACCATTTGCAGGACTTGATGAAATGGCAATTTCTGGCTTCGGTAAAACCCTTATTTTTAGCTTTTTAGAAGTATCCGTACAAACATCACCCTCTCCTCTGGCAACCAAATAGACAGTATAATTTGCAGTGTCACTAGCCGAGTTGTTTTGGAATGTTTGTTGTGGAATGTCTTTGTTGAAAAATACTGGAATGTCATTTTTGAACCACGTATAGCTCACAACAGAAGCAGATGATTGGTTGGTAAAATTTGTGAGCAATGGCGAACATCCTATCGTTTTATCTACAATGGCTTTTGCTATAACTTTTGGTCTAATGTTCAGTGATTGTGTTGATGTGTCGGTACATCCAAAATCATTCTTTACAATCAGATTAATCGAATATGGCAGAATGGCTGTTCCATTGTTAAAAAAGACTTTGAAAAATGGAATGCTATCTCCAGAAAAAATGGGCAATGAAGCATCTGAAAACGTCCAGGTATAGCTATTGGCTCCTTGGGTTCCACTTGCTTTTACCCGCATACTAGTAGGCGAGCAAAGGCTGGAAGGGTTTACCATATCCCGCACAAAAGCAGCGAGTGGTTTTGGTAAAACAGTTATTGTATCAGACTTTGAGGATTCGCAAATAGGATTTCCGTTGTCGTCTTTCACTATAAGTGTCACCACAAAACGGGCTACATTTGTATAGCTGTTGTTGTAAAAAGTATAGGCAAAACCTCTCGCTGGTCTATTGGGTAAACTTGGCACACCAAGACCGGGAGCACCCAATTCGTTTACATACCATGTGTAATTGTCATCTGTTTGGGAGCTGAAATTCTGGAAGTTAACTACCAAAGGGCTGCAACCAGAATCTGTATCAGGAATAAAGTTTGCAATTACTGTTGGTCGAATCCGTATCAGTTTAGAAACATTTGGACTGGTACAACCTTTATCCGATTTGGTAAAAAGCGTTACGTTATATGTTTTGTCAACTGAACTGGTATTTTCTGGAAAGAATCTTGAAATAACCGGATCAATTGTATCAGCTATGCCACTCGTTCCATCCGAAAAAGTCCATGTAAAAGTGTTTGCAGAAACTGAACTTGAAGCATCAAAAATGACTGGCGACGCACCACATGCTGCCTCTGGCGTTGCAGTAAATGAAGCAGAAGGCCTTGGATTTACAATGATTGCTTTTAACGCTGTGTCTTGGCAACCAGCTACTGTAGAGGCTGTTAGTTTAATGGTATATTGAATCGGAAGTGAACCCGTATTGACAAAATTGCGAACCGGATTTTGTTGACTGCTATTGGTTCCATCGAGTTCTACAAAAGACCAATCAAAAGAACCAAGCCCATTGCCAGTAGCTGAAAATGTTACTGGCGTGTTGTGGCAAACTTCGCTTGGGGCAACAATTTTGGTGTTTGGAATTGGATAAATCGTGATAATTTTTTGACCTTTATAAGAACAAGGTCCGTTGCTTTTTATTTCCAAACGAACTGTATCTCGCCTAAAGCCTGCTCCATTGTTTACATAATTTTGAAATGGAGGATTTTCCCCAATGAATGTATTTCCATTTCCAAAACTCCAGTTATAAATGTGTGAGCCATCGGTTGGAATTCCAATCGATTGATTTACGAAAATAACATCATTGATTGGTGTGCAACCATCCAATGCGGAGGAAGAGAACAAAGCCTGTTTCGTGGGTGGAATTTTGACCAAAATGGGTGCTGTTGATGCAATACAAGTATCTGGAGATGAGCCAGAAACAGCTCTTAAGGTTACAAAGTAGAATGCAGAATCTCCTGGAGGGAAATATGGTAGAAAATAAGTGAAAGTGTCTTTGGCCAACCTGATTTCCTTCCCAACAAGGACTGTTCCTCTTTTGAAAATCCACTCGTAGCGCTGCGATGAGCCATTGGTTTGGTTCATCAAAGTGAGTAGGCCTGGGTTACAAATATCTCTTTTCCACTTAAAATTTGGAACCGCAGCCGGCAAAACTGTGACTTTGACAGAATCTACTTTCGGACATCGATTTGGCGATTGAACAGATAATTTTACCCAGTAAATACCAGCATTTACATAGGTGTGGGACGTAAGTCGGTTGGTGCCCTGTACGTCACTAAAATTACCAGTGATGTTGGATGAAGAATTGTAAACCGTTCCGTCTCCCATATCCATCTTCCAGGAAATATGATTCCAGTTGCTCAAAAGGCTTCTTCTATTAGAAGATGCTGATGGTATGACACTTGAGCTATCCCTAATCGTAATTGAATTGCCAAGGCAAATGTTGGTCGCTGGAATTTTCCATCTCAAAACAGGTGAAGGATACACATCAACCGTATCGAAATCAGAAATTTCCGGACAGCCTAAAGATTGCGCTCTCAATCGGATGATATACCGACCTGGTTGTTTAAATTTGATTACTGAAGAGCTGTCTATCAAATTGTTACTCAACACCTGGGCTTGAAGGAAATTGATCATGGAAGGCAAAACCCCTGAACCGGCTGTAATCAGTGGATTTCCTCCAAGTTCCCATCCTTTCCAAACCACACCGGCTGTGTTGATCGAATTGTTCTCCAACCTCACTGTCAGTGTATCGCATCCCATTTTTGGGTTTACATTTACAATCGGGCTTACAGTCGTTTTTACTTGTACCAAAATACTATCAACAAGGCCACAAGTTTGTCCATTATAGCCATTTACAAGAGTCCAGAGCTTTACTTTATAGGTTCCGCCTATTTTATATGTATTTGAGAAAGTTGAAGAAAAACCCAAATTCTGAACTGTGCCATCTCCAAAATCAACTTTGTAAGATTGATAAGGTCGGTTTGATGTGAGATTAGAAAAATTCATCTGCTGGCCAGGGCAGGTATTGTTGTTGATGACAGCAAGCTTTGGTTGTGTTGGCGATACAATTCTTATAGTAGCATCTGCCGAGTCGTCCCCGCAGGAATTCCGGATCACCATTTTTAATTTGTAGGTGCTATCAAATGGAATGGGAAAAAAGGAAGCCGTAGGAATTCTCATCAACCTATTTGCAGGTGTATAGGGTCTGAAAACATTGTCCCCAGGATTCGGCAGTGGTGCAGCAAATCCTAAAGTTCTTGTCCAAAGTATCTCTCTATCAATGCTATCCAGGCAATTTAATTTTGAAATGTCGTTGATGTTGACATCGGTAGGTGCACATAAAATTACTGTTGTTGGGGTGATTGCCGCAGAGTCAATGTCCTTGAAAAAATAATCGCCATAAGATGCTTTTGGCCTGTTAATCGGGTTGATGCCACAGCCGTTCAGATAAGTTACCTTTATTTGAAGTGAACAGCCTGTTGTACCTGGAAGATATGTGTGTGTGTAGGCCCTCATAAAATCATTGCCTATTGTATCTTGTTCCAAATCACCCCATTCAACCAACCATTTTGTATAACCATTCATGCCCGGAGAGCCGTTAAGTATAGTCAGATCTTCAGGAACACATCTTTTATTTGAAACTCCTGCCGGAGGTACAATAAAACCAACACCTGGCACGCTAACGCCACCTGCAGTAACATTTCTTTGGTTTACATAGGTTCCTTTTACTGTATCTGGACAGCCAGAAGTAGTAATGATAAATTTGAAAAGATTTGCGGTTGTGAATGTATATGAAATAGAAGTTTGAGGTCCGGGATAGGTTTGAATATCTCCGTTGCCCCAGTCTATTGTAAAGTTGGAGGCTGAAGATTGAAAATTAAGCAAGACTGTGCCAGCTATTGGGTCCAGCAATGCAGGACAGCGCAAATAGCTTTGGGGGCTGTTGGTCCAGGCTCCCGAAAGAGGATCTTTGACTTTTATGCACTGGGCTTTTGATTTTTCTAGACTTAATAAGTTGAAAATCAAGATCAAAAGACCAATGAAGTAAAATCTGGTAGAGTACCAATTTTGCTTCATAATGTTTAAATTAAAGTTAGCGTTTCGAAGAAATTTGTAGGGAGGTTACACCCTACGAATTCAATTCAAATGTGGCACAAAGCAAATTCACAATAGCAGCGGTGCAGAGTGTTAACTTACAAGCCGCATTTTTATAACCAGAAGTGAGCCAATTCAGGTAGAATCCAAAGATATTCAATGTAAGAACAAAAGCAGGTTTCGCTGTTTTCGAACCGAACGAAAATGCAATAGATCAGCTATTGGCAACGACAATTGAATTATGGCATGAATTTTATTACACTTATTTTAGTTTGATAAAGAAGTATATGGTGGCGATTTTTGGCTGAAATTCATCAATTTCTAAAATTAGTTTTGATGGGAAAATGAATCAGATCCACAAATTGCAGTAGAAGGAAATCGAAGATTTTTCAACCCGCTTCGCCCAAAAATTACACGCTGCCAACAGGGAAACTTCGGCTTTTTATTAGCCTTTTTTTAATTTCAAGAACGAATATTTGCTTTTATTTGTCAAAACTCCCGATCAGTTCACGAACTGTTAACGATACATTTTGAACCTGCTTTTTATCATTTTTCAACGGGTCAGGCACTTTTTTTTAGCCAATGGTGCCAATGGAATTCACTCTCCTTTTGTTTTCGACTTTTACTTTCAAGTCCTCAACCATCCCTACAATTTTTATGCATTCGACCAAATAGAAGAGCAGCGAGATCGCCTTTTGGATTTAGATAGTGTAATTGAATACCAGGACCTTGGCTCAAAAAGCGCATTTGTAAAGACAAAAATTAGTCAATTGGCTGCCAAAAGTTTAATGCCGGAGACGAAGGATGTTTTTCTTTTTCAATTGTGCCATTGGTTGAAGCCAAAAAATGTTGTCGAGCTAGGCACATGTTTGGGTATAACTACAGCTTATTTGGCCAAAGCATATCCTGCAAGGATTTATACTTTTGAAGGTATTGGTGCAATTTCAAACGAGGCAAAAGAAGTTTGGAAGTTGTTGAAAATCAACAATATTGAACTCATTGAAGGCGCAATTGATGCGACATTGCCAAACTTTCTGATTAAGAATAGTCCAAACATTGACATTGCCATAGTTGATGCCAACCATAGTTATGCGGCCACAATTGCTAATTTTAAAAACCTTGCGCCCCATATTTCAAACAATGGCTGCATTGTGTTTGATGACATTTATTGGTCTTCAGATATGGCCAAAGCATGGAACGAAATTTGTGAAATGCCAGAAGTTACCATTTCAATTGATTTGTTTCATTTGGGCCTCGTTTTTTTTAGGAAGGAAAGCTTAAAGGAGAAATTTATAATTCATTGGTAGGAAGAAAAATTACCATAGTAGCCAACTCTGACCTCACTTTTGATCAGAGAATGCAACGCATTTGCAGGACACTACAACATGCTGGCTATCAAATAACTATAATTGGACGCTTATTTTCAAAATCCGCTCCTTTACTTGAGGAAAAGTATCAGCAGCAAAGAATTTCGCTTTGGATTCAGAAGGGAAAATTTGCCTATATTGAACTGAATATCAGGTTTTTATTTATTCTGCTTTTTGTAAAAACGGATGCCATTTATAGCGTAGATCTTGACACACTTCCTGCTTCTTGGTTTACAGCCAAAATAAGGTCGAGAAAGCTAATTCACGATGCCCATGAGTTTATGGAAGAAGTGCCAGAAGTGTACAACAGGCCATTTACAAAAATGATGTGGCGGCATATAGGCAAGTGCTTTGTTCCAGGTGTAGATCTTGCATTTACTACCAGTCAATCGATTGCTTTAGAGCTTAATAGAATCCACAAGGCCAATTATTATCTTGTCCGAAATATTGCACAGCTTCAGGAAATTGAAAGCGAATCTTCACAAAGTAGAGAACACGGATTTTGGGTGTTTCTTGGTGCAGTCAATCAGGGTAGAGGGCTTGAAGAATTTCTTAAAATTTTGCCTTACACCAACCGGAAACTTGTTGTTTTAGGAGACGGGGATAGATTGGAAGCCATCAAAAAACTAACTTCAGATTTACAAATTGAGCATTTGGTTGTTTTCAAAGGAAAGGTAAAACCTGAGGAAGCAAAGAAAATTATGCAGCAAGCTTGGGCTGGCATCAATCTGTTGACAGATGAAGGGCTTTCTTACCGATACTCACTTGCCAATAAATTTTTTGATTATATCCATGCCGGCATTCCTCAGATATGCATCCATTTCCCTGAATACAAGTTACTTATGGAAAAATATGAAGTAGGAGTTTTAACTTCCTTGCATACCGATTCTCTGTTAGCTGCTACTCAAATCATTTCGCTTCCAGAAAAACAGGCACTTTACAGAGCAGAAACCCGGAAAGCAAAACTGGTCTGGAACTGGCAAGAAGAGTCTAAAGTGTTGCTTTTGATGGTGTCACAGCTTTTCGACAATAAATCGTAACTATCTTCTTGTAAATCCGTCTTTTAGCTGCTCCCCTCGGTATTTTAATTTTGCAACTTCAGTTTGTGAGCATGGCAAAGGACTATCCCAACATTGATCCGAAAAATTGATATGACTCGTTCCGATATTTGGTTTAAAAACTTTGTTGCCATCTTTTAGCAAATAACTAGCCATTTGAGGCTTTTGATAGCTTGTTGGGAAAAAAATATTTTCCTTTAGTGGCCTGGAGTCTCTAAAATGCCACAATGCAAAGATGGAAAAAATTAGCAAGCTGACTTCCGCATAGAGTTGTGAATCCCAACCAGAAAATCTGTTTCTAATTTGTTCTGTAATGCTTGCAAAAGTGAAAGAAAAGCCGATACCTAAAATTGCCATTCCAAACCTAAGATCAGGTGCATTTGAAAACCAGAAAAGCAACATCATGCCAGAAAGCCAAGTAAAAAATATCAAGGGCCAATGGCCTCTAAATGAGTTTCTAACATGATTACTTGCAAATCGCACCAACAATAGCCAACCTGAAACAGCCATCAGAATGATAGCCCACTCGTTCCATTTTCTATCCCTGGCCCAAAGAGGAAACCACTCAATAAATTTTAAGGAACCTATTTGCTCATAGCTTATTCCTGCGCTTAATTCTTCGGAAGTCAAAATATGTCGTGCAAATCCTCGGACACCATTCAAATAAGAATGAACCTCTTCGGGTAAAACTTTCCAATCTGGTTGAAAGCCACCATCTAAGACCGGAAATAGCAAATACCCTGAAAGTAAGTAGCTTCTCGTTACCATGCTTAGCAACACAATCCCGACAAAGCAAGAAAGGATACCAACCATTCTGTACCATCGTTCTCTGAGAATGAGGAAAAGAATAAGGACCGCAATTATCAAAAATGGAATTGCAGAAAGTTTGATTTGCGCCAAAAACAGACTTTGGACAATAAGAGCCAAGCCTCTGGTATTAAGTTGATTGGGCTGCCTAGGATTCCAGGACCTTAGAAATTTTCGAAATTGCCAAAGCGTTTGCATACCCAAAATCCCTGATGCCAAATCGGGAGTTGGGGCAGTCAGCAAAACCTGAGATTGGATGATAGCAAAAGCAACCAAACCCAAACTAACATATCTTTCGAATCCACTCAATTTTAGCGCATTCCAGCTGTGGAAAACAATGAACCAGAGTAAAATCAACTCACCCAAATCATCAAAATTTCCTTTGATCAGTTCAGGCCAATCAAATGCTGCTCCTAGAATATGCCATGATGAAGCGTTGCCAAACCGAATATGGAGATTCGCCAATCCAGGCAATACGGGAAAGTTTTGAACCCACTTTATTGTTTGAATATAGTAAAGCCCACAATCGTAAAATGATGTTGGTGCAGCTGCTTTCATCAAAATTGAAAATGAAAACATAATGGAAGCTGCTAAGAACCAGGGGTTTTTAAAGTTTATTTCAAATGAAACTGGCCAACTTGAAATTGCATATCCACATCCAACCCCAAGAATGATGGCACCAGAAATGAAAGATATTGGAATAAAAATCCAGAAGATTCCTGCCAGAATTCCAACAAAAGAAACCCCCATGAAAAAATAGCCCGTTTCAGAAAAATCTTGTCGGGATGTATTTTGGCCAAAAAATGAGGTAAACAATTTTCCCCAGCCCCAGAATGAAACCGAAATGATTATCCAGAATACCACGATTAAAACCATGCGTTAATATCTGGATATGTTTGCGCTACCGGAAAAGATTATATTTTAAAATGCAGTAGATAGCCCTGAATCCATCCCTCCAACCAATCTTTTTTCCTTCCTCATAAGTGCGACCGTAGTAGGAGATACCCACTTCATAGATCCTGATGTTGGGCACTCTTGCAATTTTTGCTGTCACTTCAGGTTCAAAACCAAATCGTCTTTCTTCAAGTCGAATGCCTTGTATAATGCTGGTTTTAAACATTTTATAACATGTTTCCATATCTGTCATGTTGAGATTTGAAAACATGTTTGAAAGCAACGTAAGAATTGTATTTCCAATGGTATGCCAGAAGAAAAGCATTCTGTGGGGATTTCCACCCATAAATCTAGATCCATAGACCACATCTGCATCTCCTCGAATGATAGGTGCCAAAAGTATATTATATTCTTCAGGGTCATATTCTAGATCTGCGTCTTGAATGATGAGAAACTCTCCAGTTGCCTTTGAAATTCCAGTATGCAAAGCAGCCCCTTTTCCCATATTGACTTCATGGGCAAAGTACTGAATATTGAGGTCAAGGTTATTATTCTTGTATTGAAGTATTGATTCTTCAGTACTATCCTTTGAGCAGTCATTTACTATAATGACCTCTTTTTCAATGTCATTAATTAAAGTAACTGCCTTTACCCTATCCAAAATTCTATGAATTGTTGGACCTTCATTATAAGCTGGAATGACTATTGAAAGTTTTTTTATTTGTTCCATTCAAATTTAAATTCGGCCCAAAGTAAGGTAAAAACTTAGTTGAATTGACTATACGAATGATTCATATTCCAAAACCGGTCTTAAAATAGTTTTTAGTGGATCTTAATTTAAAAAATTTGAAAATCCCTAGATCTTAAATAAATAGCCTGTTTTAATTGACAAGTGCTTCTTTCATAGGCTCCCAATAGTACTGGATCCAGCCAGCCGCTAAATCTTCAACTTTATGAATTGGAACCCCTGTTTGCTTAAAAACCAGTTTACAACCTTGCGGATCAGGTTGAAAAAGAAAGCTACATACGGACATATGATCATCTGGCCAGCCGTCTTCTGCAAAATGCCAGTGTTGTACTATCTTTTTACCCTTTTCCAAGATCAGATTTGTTCCGTGGCAATAGCCGTCAAAAACGGAAAACTTTCCTCCAACGATTGGGTTCATTATCACTTCACCTCCAATGAAAGCTTGGTATTTTTCTGCATTGATTAACAATTCATAAACTTCTTCTGGTGAAGCCATAAATTGAACTGTTTGTTTAATTTCTCCTTTTTTCATTTTGCTTGAAAAGTTTGGGTTTTAAAGTGGTTTTTTTATATTTCTTAATTTATTTTATTGTCGCTTTCCTATGCTCATAAGAACAAGATTCATTTTAAAAGATCATCAGTTTTGATTTAAAAGCTCTTCAGCAAGTTGTTGTATTCTATTTGCTTGAACTTTTAAGCCATAATTTTCGTGCGCATTTTTAGAAATAGCATCTTTATTTAAATTCAGAGAAAGAACCTCAGAAATACTTTTTGATAAACTCTGTGAACCAATCTCTTCTGATAAAATTCCATTTATTCCTTGCTGAACCATTTCTGGCATTCCACCAATCTTAAATCCGGCAACTGGGATTCCACAACTAAGTGCTTCAATCACCACATTTGGAAAATTATCTTCAATTGCTGGATGCACAAAAATATCAGCACAATTATAAACAATTGCCATTAATCGTTCATCTGAAATACTGCCAAGATGTATGTGTTTTAGGCTGCCAGTCTGAATTTTATCTTTCAAATGACCAACTGTGCAGAGAATAAATTTCTCTGGATTAGGTATTGTTTGGATTGTTCCTAAGAAAATATCAAAGGCTTTCCTTCTGTCACTTAGACTTTGTATAACGCTTAGTAGAACAATTTTGTCTTGAGGAATCTGTAACACTGTTCTACAGACTTCTTTAGAAATCGATGTAAAAATGTTGGTATCCAGACTATTAGAAATTGAAATTGCATTAAAGTCTTTGAGCAAAGTACTGTTTTTGGCTAGGTTAGCCATCCACATGGATGGAGCGGTTATGGTTAAATTTGGTGGATTTAGACTGAAAGCCGCTTTTTTTGCTTTCCAGAATTGATAGGCTAATTGTGGAATGTTACTTTGCTTAAGCATTGGGCAATCCTTGCACTCATTTAGATACCCCAGGCATTCATGCGCATAGTGGCATCCGCCAGTGAAAACATGCAAGTCATGCATTGTCCAGATAAGTTGCTTCGAACCGCATTTTGAAAGCAGATTCTCGAGGCCAATCCACTCATTAACCCAATGCAGATTTACAACATTGGCCCATGCCCATAATTCCGATTCTGTAACATCATAGGAAGCAATTGGCATGCTAAATTCTCCTGAAAGGGATTTGTTTTCAGGAAGTAGCAAAGAGTTTTTACGGCTATATTCTCTTCTCTTTCTAAATTTTAAAGCAATTTTATTTCCCCAACTTCCTAATGGAGTATATTGGTAATGTTCAGGAATATTTGTTGAAGTTTTATGTAAAGTAAGTAGCTTTGAGTTTGCACCAATACCTAATAGTCCTAAGTGAAGACGTATGGCTGCAATAGATGCTCCACCTACGTCATACGCACTAAGAATCAAGATATTTGGATTTTTTTTATTCAAAATAATAGATTTTACTTCCTTTTGAAAAGAGTGGTATTGTATCCAGGAAGTTTGGCTTTTCTAAGTCCTATTGTTAGAAAGATAAAGTTTACAATAAAACAGAGAAGTAAGCCCAAGCTCTCTCTTGCTTCTTCAATAAATGGCATTTTCATGCCTAAAGATTTTGCTTTCTCCTCAGCGACTATCCACGTATTAAGTGAATCTGGGAATATTGAAATGGATCCAATTAGGTAGCCAATACATAATATGCTTAGCAACATTGGATTGTAGTAATTCTTATAACTACAATACGAAGTATATACAGAAAAAAGGTATATCGGAGCCCATAAATAAGGATCTGGATCGTTAAACTGAACCAATGCGAATGCTATAAAAACTAGAACAAAAAAGAGTGAAATGTATCTCAAGTCAGAAAATTGTTTGATCGTCTATTCAGTCACAATAGTAATTCAAAAAGTAGAAATGATGCATAAAAAAAGAGCCCTAGATTTTAGGGCTCTTTTTTTTTATGTTTTTTTGACTACTTCGAGCCAGACATCTTTTTTAGAAGGTTCTCATAAGCAACTTTATAGCCATCTACAGATGCTTCAAGATTGCTAGCTTCTTTATAGTAAGCCAGCGCATCTAAAAAAAGATTGTTTTCTTCACAGATCATTCCATTAACCATGAAACTTGCTGAGCTTTTTTCTTCTGTTAAGCCCAATTCTGAGGTTACAGTTTCTGGTGCAAGTTTGAAATTATATTCTTTGGATTTAATTTCTGGCCGGCCTGCAACTTTTACACTAACAATTAAATTTTTACCGTGTTTTGCGAATAGAGGACCAAAATCAACAGCCGCAGAATTTTCTTTCGTTTTTGCAGTAAAAATAGACTCGTTAAATAAGTTTTGAACTTCTAGTAAATATTCAACGTTGGTTACGTTGCTGTTCCAAAATACGGAATACAGTTTTGGTTGTACTTCATTTGATGCAAGTGCCACCAATTTGATTCTGTAATTTGTTGATGCCCTTTCTACCGATCCCGTTACTTCCATGTACTTGCGATGGTTAGCATTTATGTCTTCAGCCTCTTCTTTAGTAAGTTGGCCCATTACATAATTTACGTATCGGTCAGAAACTTTTCCTTTTGTTGCATTACCTGCGATTGATTTGGAAAGATCAGAAACCAGATAAGTTCCAGGTTTTTTTACTTCAACTCCTTTTCCAGAGCTATGCATCAACCCGCAATACCCAGATTCCAAGATGATTGACTCGTCGGAACTAAGCTTTGTGCCTGTTGTAAGTGCAACATCTCCAGTGCTTGTATGTTTTTTAACATTGCCAGAAACTCCAAGTACTTTGAACAAGAAGTTGCCTTGTGAGAATGCTTGAGTTGAAAGGATTAAAAATCCCAAAACAACTGTTGAAAAATATTGATTTTTTGTTTTCATGTCAATGTATTTTTTAATTAAGCCTACTACGAAGATACAACTCTAAGGTTACAAAAAAAATTAATAACCTCTGGAAGAGAGTATAACTGCAACGCAGCCTCGAGAATCTTCGTCAGCACTTGTTGGTGTAGAAAATTCTACAAAATAGTCTTCTGTTTTTTTAGGCACAAATGTGTATCTGTCCAGGCTTGGATCATCTTTGTTCGTAAATAGTACAAATCTATTCCTTGTCATTACCTTGACAGATACTGGACCGTCAAACCCTTCGGAATGGAAAAACAGTCTATATTTTTGATTTCTAAAGACAGATACGGAAATGGTATTTGACTCACCTGCAAAAATAATTCCAGCAGACAATCCTTCAAACACATACGGTTCTATCTTTTCTAAATATTGGGATTTCAGATCTTTGAGTTTGCACTGTGAAAAAGACCTTGTAGAAATTAACCCAAGGAGAATTATGGAAAATACAATACAAATATTTTTCATGATTGGAGTTCTAAGCATTGTTTAATTTTGACCTTATTGTTTTGAGTTTTGAGAGAAGTTCATTTAATTGTTTATCGTCGAGTTCAAAAATCATAGGTTCAGTTTCAGTTTCTGGGGTTACGATTCCTGATTCCAAGATCAACTTAATTTCATTTAACTGTTTAATCAAGATGGTAAAATCGAAATTTTTCTGATTTTCACCAAGTAATTTAATTAATGGATTTAGAGATATAAGCTGATCTCCAACCAGTTCGATAATCGCCTTGTTTTTGCTTGATTTGGCTAGTGATGCAGCCAAATATAGAGATTCTGTCCAACCACCTGCAAAACTCAATAAGGTGACGTCCAGTTTATCATTGTCCTTTAGAAAAGCATCTGTTTCAGCAAAGAGGTCAGCGATAACCACTGACAAGGTATCAATATTATTTAGGTTGGATTCGAATTTCTCTACATATCTATTTGATTCATAAACACTTTCTAGTCCTAGTTGTTGTGAAAGTGATTTTGAAACTTTTAAAAGATTTATTGAAGATTGAGTTTGATTGTTGATGGCTGTGTAGGCCATATCAACACCGTAGAAGCCAAGTCCAAATGCTTTATCATAAGAAGACACAAGTTTGGCACTGGTTGAAGTGGGAAGCAATAAAGTTGGATCATATTTTAATCCTGCATTTCTAAACATCAATGCAACTTTAAGATGCGATGGAAAAATATGTACAAACTCTTTGATTTGAGTTTTAATAGAATCCATTTTTATAGTGTCCTCGTCGGTGAGGTCGGTTTCGGCAGAAGTATCTTTACTTGGGCCACAACTGGCCATAAGTAGCAGACAAACAGGTATTAACCTCAGAAATTTTATGTGTACCATGAACGGTTATAGTTGTTATTTTTTAAATTTAAATTCAACAATTTTTTTCAGAATATCAAAATATAGCGACAAAAATAATGCAATTACCATTAGCCATATCACAGAAATGTTAAACCAGAAAGTTTCAAATCTGTATCCAGAGAAATATTTGAAAGGCGACAAAAAATGAGAACGATAATCCAAGATATGTTTGGGTGTAAATTCATCATTATAAATTGGATCTATTTGTTGAACCAAATGCCCATCTGCATGAAGAATTCTATTTTCTTCTCCGGTTCTTTTGACAAACTGCTCAAGTGCCTCATTATGATGCTTTTTGTACTCTTTTAGATAACCTTCTTTCCCTACTTTATTTATGATTTGATTGTCTTTCTTGTCCTTTTTGTGCTGAAAATAATCAAGCCTTTTTCTATAATATCTATCGAGGTTGGATAGATATTTTTCAAGGTCAATTACAGAATTCAAAGATATCTTTTCAGGAGACAAACTTGAAACATCAAATTTAATAGATCTATTAAATTTATTTTCTTTCTCAATTTCAAAAAGTAGGAGTGGGTAATGTTTTTGCGTTAATGCAATCGCCTGATTCATTTTCTGAGGTTTTCCTTCCATCAAAGCTTCGTTAAGTTCGTTTGTAATATTGTTCAACTCGGGAAGCCAATACACCAATTTAAAGGAAGCTTTTGATATCTCTTTATTAAGTCTATAGAACTGATTGTCAAACGAATTGTCTTTAAATTGCGTTATACAGGCGGCTTCAAATGCCCAACGACTTGCCATCAAATCTCCCAAAAAAGGAACTTTTCCATATCTGGCTAGCGCTGGATTCATCTTATCGAAATTGACAATTATACCTCCTAAAATAAGTTGGGGAATAAGCAATACAGGAATGAGTATATAGATGGTAATGATTTGAGGAAATGATGATGAGATATTGAGCGCCAGTACGTTGGCAAAACAGGAGCAAGAAAATAGTACAATGAAGAAGTGCCAAAACATTTCTGAATTTCCAATTACCAGGCAAGTAAGCAATGTGAAAATCGCAGATTGAATTACAGAAATAAGGAACTGAATTAATGTTTTTGATATAAGGTATCCAAATCGGGAAAGCATCAGGAACTCTTCCCTTTTTAAGATTTTTTGGTCTTTAAATATTTCTTCTGCGCTCAGTGTCAAGCCCATAAATAGGGAAACGATGATGCAAATAAAAATGAAGCTAGGTAAATTGACGTTTTCAGAAAAGTGGTAATTGCTCGAAAATGCTGTTGATACTGGAAAAAATCGAACAATAAAAGCAAGTATAAAAGCGAGTAATATAGGTTCTCCAAAACTGACTATTAGATATTGCTTATTGGCAAATTTACTTAACAGATCTCTCCTAAAGAAAACGAGCATTTGCAAAAGCAATGATGGTTTTGCGTTTGGAATTGGTGCTTGGGTTTGGATTTCTATTTGTTTTTGATCGCTTTCTCTTTGGGTTCTAAATTTGGAATACCATTCTATTGGATTGATTTTTCGGTCTGCAATTGGATTTCCAAATTCGTCAATTACCTTGCTTTCTATGATATTGAAAATAACTTCAGGGTTTATATTTCCGCAGGTCGGACAAGTTGAAATATGGCTTGAAATGTGATTGATGCTCTTTTTGAAATATGCCACAGCATCAATTGGATTGCCTGTGTAGATTGAATATCCCCCAACATCTAGCAAGATTAGCTGATCGAATAGTTTGAAGATCTCTGAGCTAGGTTGATGGATAACGGCAAAAATGATGGTTCCTTGAAAACAAAGTTCCCGGAGAAGGGACATTATATTGTCAGAGTCACGAGAAGAAAGTCCGGAAGTAGGCTCATCTACAAATAAAACTGCAGGTTGTCTGATCAATTCCAGTGAGATATTGAGTCGCTTCCTTTGTCCACCAGAAATGGTTTTACTTAGGCTGCTCCCTACTTTTAAATTTCTAACCTGGAATAAACCTAATTCCTTTAAAAGATTGTCAACTTTTTCTTTAACCTGTTCAGAATTAATTGAAGGCAGACTAAGCAAAGCTGATAAATATAAATTTTCAAATACTGTTAAATCCTCAATGAGAAGATCATCCTGGGGCACGTAGCCAAAAAATTGTTTGACATTGTTTTTTTGATTGTGGATTGAAAGTCCATTAAAAGATACTGTTCCTCTACTTGGCTTATAATTTCCGTTGATGATGTTTAGCAACGTAGATTTCCCAGATCCACTTGGGCCCATAATGGCAATTAAATCACCAGATTGGGCAGTGAAATTGAATTCATGGAGCCCTTTTTTTCGATTAGGATGCTCATATTCAAGAGAATGACAAGCCAGAAAATTTTGATTCGATTCAGCTACATTGTGTAACGAACTCCAAAGGCTTGAAAAATGCAATTGTTGACCTCCACCCTCAACCAAAAGTACAGATCCTGGGCGCATAAAATAATTTACCCCAACTTTAATTCCTTCATTGTTCAGCAGCAATTGATCTCTTGAGCTTAAAACTTTTAGGATAAAAAATCCCAAATCCTTAAGGAAGAAAAATGCGATTTCTGAATTTGATTTAAAACCAATTGGGAAGGATTGTTCGTAATAATTGATTTTTCCAGAATCGATAATGCCAATATCTGGTGATTTTAAGAGCTCCTTTTTGTGGCTAAAAACAAATTTTGTGCTAAGGCTTGTAAACTGTTCGCTAAGGTGAAATACCTTGGCTAAAATTCCAAGAAATTCAATTTCCAACTGGCTAACAACACCATCAGCCCTAACCAATTCATTAAGGCGAATGTAAATCAGAAATCTTTGCTCCGTACTTAATTCGCTCGAAACTTGGGATGCAACTTGATGCATTTCATCCGCGGTACCTTCGATGGTTTCTGAGAATGAAGAGAAATAATTTTTAAAGAATTTATATCGGGTATCATCAAAATGAGATTTAAGAAATCGCTCAAAAACGAGAATTTCTTCTTCTGCTATGCCATCCGCCTTCGCAATAATGGCAAAAATTTTGATTATCGATTCAAAAACAAAATTAGTCATCTTTCAGGATTTCAGGGTCTTACAACAAGAATGAAAGAAAAACACCTCCTTAAAGAAAGAGCTACTTACCTTTGTTCCTTGTTTGTAAAGCAGCAAGAAAGCAAAATTGGATCTTATAAATCAAAAACTCGTTGTCTTTTCTGCACCATCTGGTTCAGGAAAAACCACCATTGTGAAACATTTGGTGAAAAAATTTCCTCAATTGGGCTTTTCCATTTCAGCCTGCACCCGAGATAAAAGAGGAAGGATGGAAGAAAATGGTAAGGATTATCATTTCTTAACTCCTGATGATTTTAGACAAAGAATCGAAAATCACGAATTTGTAGAATGGGAGGAGGTGTACGAAGGTGCGTTTTATGGAACACTCAAGTCTGAAGTAGAACGAATTTGGGCAAATGGAAAAGTTGCAATTTTTGATGTTGATGTCAAGGGTGGATTGAGTTTAAAGGAATATTATAAAGAAAAGGCATTGACCGTTTTTGTAAAAGTACCTTCAATTGAAGAATTGAAAGACAGATTGCATGGACGAGGAACAGATTCTGAGGATAGTATCTCACGAAGATTGTTTAAAGTGAAGTTTGAAATGGGCTTTCAGGATCAGTTTGACTTTATTTTGCTCAATGATGATTTGGAAAGTACCCTTCAACGTGCAGAAGATTTGGTCGGAAATTTCCTGGCTTCCTAGTTTTTTCAATCAATACTTCGTTCTAATTGGTGATTGAGTATTTCATTCAAAAGTTATTGTCTCAATCCTACGTCTAATTAAATTGAAGTCTTCCAAAATCCATAGTCCAAAGAAAATCGTATAGATTCTTTATGTGGTCATTTCCTTCGCAATCCATAGCATTTTAATATTTTGATCAAATCTCATGTGCGGAATACATCTGATTGTTCAAAAAAATAAGGATTTAGTTGTTGGTCAAGGTGCTATTCTGAGAATGGTAGAATCTCTTAGGCATCGGGGGCCAGATGGGCTAGCGTGGAAACATTTGGATTGGGGGGAAGAACAAATCTGGCTTGGGCATAATCTACTTGCTATTTCTGATTCAAAAGAGAATGCAACGCAACCCATGTTGGATTCGTCTGGAGACTGCGGAATTATCTTCAATGGTCAGATTTACAATCATTTAGAGCTTAGGGCTTTATTGACAGAAAGACAAATTGCGTTTACTGGCCAATCTGATACCGAAACACTTTTGTATTGGATCAAAACTTTTGGAAGAAAGGGTTTGCCTCGTCTAAAAGGAATGTTTGCTTTTATTTTTTGGGATTCCACCAAGCAATTGCTAATCATTCACAGAGATTCATACGGAATAAAGCCGCTTTACTATTCCAGAAATAGAAATTATCTGGCTTTCAGTTCAGAACCTGCGGGCTTGTTTGCTTCAGATCTATTTCATTACTCTATTGATAATCAGGCAATTTGTCAGTATCTCAAGTATAAATTTATAACAGGAAACAGATCTCCATGGCGAGAGATAAAGTTGATTCACCCAGGAGAAATAATAGAATATTGGGAAAACAAACCGCTTCATTTTAAGATTTCCGACGAAACCGAATCGGTTTTAGGTAGCAATTTAAAAGAAGCGTTATTTTCTGGATTTCAAGAGGTTATACCCAAAAATATGCCAGTGGGATTAATGTTTAGTGGCGGCATTGATTCTTCAATAATCCTAAAACACTGCCTGGATAATAAAATAGATCTAACAGTTTTTTCGATTCGGATTTCATTTGGCAGCAAAGAAGATAGAGCTGACCAGGAAGCGGTTGAATATTTGAGCAAACTTGCAGGCATCCACATCGAATGGATAGATATTACAAAAGCGGATGTGCAAGAAATGCTTTTGTTTGCTCAGAAACAATCACCTCTTGTTGCCGATGGAGCGTGGTTTTTAAGTTCGAAAATTGCAGAAAGAGCGAAACAGCTAGGCATCAAAGTCTTGCTTTCCGGGGCAGGGGCAGATGAGTGGTTTGCAGGTTACAGGCGGCACTGGTTTCTGGCGTTATGGCTTCGTTGTCAAACACTTATCCCAGGTTCTTCTTTGCGGAATTTAGCTGCTAAAATAGGGTTAATCGTTGTTTCGAAAACTGCTGATAGAACAAACCAACTTCAGAATATCTGGGATATAGCCATTTCTTCCAGGCTTACATCAGTTCTCGAAAATGTAAATCCGAGCACTAAAAGGGATTCTGCAAATGTAGAAAGCATCGATGATGCCTTATCCTGGGATCAAAAAGAATACCTTGTTCAGGATGTTTTAGCCATCACCGACATGGCAACGATGGCGCATGGCATAGAAGGGAGGTTTCCTTTTTTGCACCCAACCATAACCGCATTTGCAAGCCAGTTTTCAGGCCAAGAGCGATTAAAGAATGGAAGAAAATGGATGCTCAAAAGCTTGCTTGAGCCTTTTACCGGATTAAAATTTGTGGATCGCAGGAAAAGGGGTTTTGGCATCCCAATTCATAGCATTTTAGATAGCGATGAAGGGCGGGAATTTATATCAACATGCTTTTCAGATCCTTTAATGAATGCCTATTTCGAATCTGAAAAGTGGGAAAAGGCAAAGCATAATATTATCTCAAATCCGTCAAAATGGTCTCAGGAAATATTGAGCATTTGTTGGTTGCGGAATTGGTTGAAAGTCAATAAGTCCCAGGATTGAAAACACCTTTTGATTGTAGAATTTCAATTTTTTCAGCAAAAAATTTAGAACCACTAGTTACCAAACTATCTGAAAAGCTGGATTCGTAAAATCGTATATTTGAATACGATACAATCTTTTTCATTACTACACGCTTAGAAAATTCTGCTTTCCTAAACGTGGACAGGCCTTCAAACTTTGATTCTGAAAAATCTAAAGCGCCTTCTGCTCTAGCAAAATCGAAGGTCAAGCCCTCACTGAATTTTACAAGTGTAAAGTCTGAATTGCTATGAAACACAACATTCATAAATTGTGCTTTTTCGAAAAATCTGGCAGATTGAAAAAAGGGAATTCCATAAAAATGGCTCCCAATCCATGTTGATTCCCTTTGGAATATAGCATTCTGAAACAAAGCAGAGCCATCAAAAGTACACTCGCGAAATGCAACCGGACCAAGGAATGTTGAATTTTGAAACGAAATATTTTGTTTAAATCTGCATTTGCTAAAACTAAGATTGCCAAGATATTGAGTCATATTTCCATAAAGATCTCCTTCAAAACTGCAATTTTTAAAAATGCATGAATACAGAAATCCAGAGAAAATATTTTCAAATCCAGAGAAAGTTGTTTTCCCTTGAAAAGTGCAGTTCTCGAACTCTAACTGACCAATTTGTGATTTCTTTTTGTCATCAATCAAAAATCCAATGCTTTGATTGACAAAGGTCTTACCAGAAATAAACTGTTTTGAATGCTCAGAACTGAATGATGAACTGGAATGCCCCACACAAGAGGCAGTTGCAGATAAAATGCAAAGAAAGAAAAAAATACTGCAGCTTAGATTTGGCATTATTTTGATTGCAAAGAATGCCCTCCAACCATATATTGCAATTTTGCTGAGGCAATTTTTTTGGCCAATCCTCCATTTCGAGCTTCTTTCTTTAGAAATCCAATGATCTCCTCAGGCATATAGGCATTGGGCCTTTCGGGAGTAACAGCGGTGCGGTATTTTTTTGCCATTCCCGACCTTAATTGAGACTTTAGCAACGGATTTCGAAAATTATCATTAGCTATTGCCTTTCTATCGCCAATGCCATCTGAGTAAAATTTAGGGTCTTGTTCAGTCGTGTAAAAAAGATTATCTAGTTCGTCATTTTCTTTGATAGTATCTGATACATCAGCCACAAAAACAGTGTAGTAAAATCCATTCAATCTGGTAGGCATGGTATATTCTCTTTTCAATGTATCGCCTTCGCCTGGTGTATTCGTACCATTAGCTTGGAATTCATAAGCCAGATTTGAGCCAGCCGGAATATCTACATTTAAGATTAAGCCTGGGTAAATTGATCCCTGTGGTCTGGTGGGTGAATAAAAACGTCTTGGGGCTGAAGGATCAAATTCGTCATAAAGTGCAACTCCATAATCGGTTGCATCGAAAGCGTTATAGTATAAGAATGCGTATCCCCATCGGTCAGAAGTATTGATTGCTGATGATCCGGTATTGTAAATGTTAAAATGCATCACTCTTCTGGTTGGAAATCCAAATATAGGTTCTGGAAAATCTTTGAAAACCCATGAGGTTAGGTTTTTGCCAGAGCCTACTGGCGGATTTGGGTCGGTTGTACTCGGTTTTTGGTCGTCATTAACTGCAACATAAAAATTCTTACCAAATGAAAATCCATTGATCATAAAGTCATAATCCACCCAGATATATCCACCAGCTCCCCATTGTTCACTCCAGGAATTTACTACTTTAAATGCGCCCCTTGGCAATTTTGTATTGTCATATCCTATTATGCACATGGCATGATAGGAATGAATACCCACTGCATCTGTTGTTGTTGCAAATTGATATACAGTTTCAGAATTCCATTGCATGAAAGAATCGTCTAGTTTGGCACCCAAAACTACAGGCATCTTATTGGCCAATGCTTGTTTTATGGATGTTGCGGTGTTGTCTATTTTTCTATAGTACTTGATTTTGTGCTTTCTGGCATCCTCATTCCAACTTGGATCAATATTGCTTTGTTCACAATTTCCCAAATCTGTGTATGGCACAACTGCTTTAGAAGCAACACCTTGTGTTAACATTAGTTCCAATGCGGGCGTAAAATCAGTGCCGTTGCAATTCTCACCTTTCTTGTCTTTGGGCAATGCCGTGAAAAGATATTTAGGGCTTAGTTGGTAGCTTGGACTTGACAATTGGGCTTTCGTCAATCCAAATTTTATGGCTTCCATTGCAGTTTTTGCATTGTAGGCTGTAGCCCAGGCCACACAAGTTCCAAATTGACCTTGATCACCAATAGGTGGTAAATACTGAGATAAATCTACAGATTGCGGTAAATTGGATCCATCACCTTCAAAAGGATTGTTGATGTTTTCTGGAATGGCGTCGGTATTATCAGATCCTTTCCAGCCTGTAGCTTTTGCGTTTGTCTTTTCAGGTTCAGCATCATTCTTTTTTTCTTCACAAGAAAACGCAATTGTTGAAATTGAAATGATGAATAATAATTTAAATGAAGTAACCTTCATAAAGGATGAATGATTGTTGTTTTGAGATTTCAAAAATGACAATTTATATTCAAACTAAAAAAACGTTATTTATTCTACATGCGATTGTTATACAAGGGTTTGCCGATCGAAAAACGGTTCAATGTTCTTTATATCAGACCAAAACAGCGCTTTTTTGACCTTTCAAATCTTTGGATCTGCAATTTGCACTTTGTTCAATCGAGGAAAATCTACCCACTTTGGCGTTTTGAGAAAGTATAAAATTTTAATGTCAATTATTAAAGTGAGAGACGATAAAATGTATAAAAGTGTAAAATACAAAGTATGATAATCAGGGTCACCAAAAGGATTTTTATTCAATTGTTTGATTCTTCAAATGGTTTTTCTACTTTTGCAGCCCGATTTTAAAAACGATAAAGAGAAATTCTTTTAAATGCCTACCATTCAGCAACTTGTGCGTAAGGGACGTGAGCAATTGGTGTTCAAATCCAAAAGCCCGGCACTTGATTCTTGCCCCCAGCGACGGGGCGTATGTACCAGAGTTTACACAACAACTCCAAAAAAACCTAATTCAGCTATGCGAAAAGTAGCAAGGGTCAGGCTTACAAATCAAAAAGAAGTAAACGCCTACATTCCTGGTGAAGGCCACAATCTTCAGGAGCATTCCATTGTGCTTATCAGAGGAGGAAGGGTTAAAGATCTTCCAGGTGTGCGTTACCACATCGTTAGAGGCGCTTTAGATACTGCAGGAGTAAAAGGCCGTATGCAATCAAGGTCCAAATATGGCGCTAAGCGACCAAAACCAGGTCAACCAGCTGCACCAACAAAAGGAAAGAAATAAGATATTGATCTCCCTAAGATAATAGAAAATGCGTAAGTCGAAACCGAAAAAGAGATATCTGTTACCTGATCCTAAGTTTAAGGACACTTTGGTAACAAAGTTTGTTAACAGCCTCATGTATGATGGCAAGAAATCAATTGCGTATAGTATCTTTTATGATGCTTGCGAATTGGTAACAAAAAAGACCCAGGAAGATGGACTTGAAGTTTTCAAACGTGCTTTGAATAACATTATGCCCGGTGTTGAAGTAAAAAGCCGTAGGGTTGGTGGTGCTACTTTTCAGGTTCCTTCAGAAGTAAGACCGGCCAGAAAACTAGCTATGGGAATTAAATGGATGATTCTTTATTCTCGAAGACGCAGTGAAAAAACCATGACAGAAAGATTGGCAGGCGAAATCGTTGCTGCATCGAAAGGTGAGGGCGCTGCGGTAAAGAAAAAGGATGATACACACAGAATGGCTGAAGCGAACAAAGCATTTTCCCACTTCAGATTCTAATCCAGAGAAATGTCAAGAGATCTTAGATTTACAAGAAATATTGGAATTGCTGCGCACATTGATGCTGGCAAAACCACTACTACAGAGCGTATTCTATACTATTCAGGTGCCAGCCACAAAATCGGAGAAGTTCATGATGGAGCAGCCACTATGGACTGGATGGCTCAGGAACAAGAAAGAGGTATCACCATTACCTCCGCCGCTACTACAGTAAACTGGAAATACAGAGAGGAAAATTATCATATCAACATCATTGATACCCCAGGACACGTTGATTTTACTGTTGAAGTAAATCGTTCTTTAAGGGTATTGGATGGTCTTGTGTTTTTGTTTTCAGCTGTTGATGGTGTTGAGCCTCAATCAGAAACGAACTGGAGACTAGCCAACAACTATAATGTAGCCCGTATCGGATTTGTCAATAAAATGGACAGATCTGGCGCTGATTTCTTAAATGTTTGCAAGCAAGTGAAGGATATGCTTGGAAGCTATGCCGTTCCACTTCAATTGCCAATTGGTGCTGAAGATCAGTTCCAAGGTGTTGTTGATCTTGTAAATTTTAGAGCAATCAAATGGAATGAGCATGACAAAGGCATGACTTTTAGCGAAATTCCAATTCCTGATGATATGCTTGAAGAAGCAAAGGAATATCGAGAAAAACTTCTTGAGGCTGTTGCGGAATTTGATGATACTTTGATGGAAAAGTATTTTGAGGATCCATTGTCAATTACTGAAGATGAAATACTTGCCGCACTTAGAGCTGCTACAGTAAGTATGAAAATAGTGCCAATGCTATGTGGTTCTTCCTTCAAAAACAAAGGTGTTCAAACCATGCTTGATTATGTGATGGCACTTTTACCTTCTCCAATGGACAAGGAATCCATCACAGGTATTGATCCAAAAACAGAAGCTGAGATTCAAAGACATCCTACAGTTAAGGATCCGTTTTGTGCTCTTGCATTCAAAATCGCAACTGATCCATATGTAGGTAGGTTGTGTTTCATCAGAGCATATTCTGGTGTATTGGAGTCAGGATCATATGTATTAAACAATAGATCAGGAAATAAGGAAAGAATTTCCAGAATTTTCCAAATGCACGCCAACAAGCAAAACCAAATTGAAAGGCTAGAAGCCGGAGATATTGGCGCTGTTGTAGGATTTAAAGACATTAAAACAGGCGATACCTTATCCGCAGAGAATGCACCAATTATTCTGGAATCAATGGACTTTCCAGAACCGGTAATTGGATATGCAATTGAGCCAAAGAAAACAGCTGATCAAGACAATTTCTCAAAGGCAATTGGTAAATTGATCGAAGAAGATCCAACCTTAAAAGTTGAATCAAATGAAGAAACAGGCCAGACCATCATTCGTGGAATGGGTGAACTTCACCTTGAGATTATTATCGATCGGATGAGAAGGGAGTTCAATGTCGAGGTTAATCAGGGTGCGCCTCAGGTGGCTTATAAAGAAGCACTTACAAAGAACACAACACACAGAGAAGTTTACAAAAAACAAACTGGTGGACGTGGTAAGTTTGCAGACATCAACTTTGATCTTGGTCCAAGAGAAGATGGCAAGCCCGGTCTTGAATTTGTGAATGCAATTGTTGGTGGAGTAATTCCTAAAGAATTTATTCCTGCCATTCAAAAGGGTTTTGCTGATTCAATGAAAAACGGTTCATTAGCCGGATATCCAATTGATTCAATGAGAGTTAGAATCTTTCATGGTTCCTACCATGATGTCGATTCAGATTCATTGTCATTTGAAATGGCTGCCAGAATTGGTTTTAAGGAAGCTGCAAGAGCTGCTGGGGTTAAAATTCTTGAGCCAATTATGGCTGTAGAAGTTGTAACTCCAGATGAGTACACTGGTCCAATCACTGGTGACTTAAATAGAAGAAGAGGAATGATGAAAGGAATGGATACAAAGGCAGGTTCGCAAGTAATCAAAGCAGATGTTCCTCTTTCTGAATTGTTTGGTTATGTTACCGATCTTAGGACTATGTCTTCTGGTCGAGCAACTGCAAACCTAACATTCGCTCATTATGAATTTGTACCACAAAACCTTGCAGAAGGAATTATATCAAAAGCAAAAGGCGTTACCGCTTAAGAATTAAGAATCATGAATCAAAAAATTAGAATAAAACTAAAGTCTTTCGACCACTCCTTGGTTGATAAGTCTTCTGAAAAAATTGTTCGTGCAGTAAAGGCAACGGGTGCCATTGTTAGTGGTCCAATTCCTTTGCCAACTGAAAAAGAGATCTTTACAGTTTTACGTTCACCTCACGTAAACAAAAAGTCCAGAGATCAGTTTTCATTATCTACTTACAAAAGGTTGGTAGATATTTACAGCACAAGTTCCAAAACTGTTGATGCACTTATGAAGCTTGAGTTGCCTTCTGGTGTTGAAGTTGAAATCAAGGTGTAACTAATTTCAAATTTGATATTCGAAATGGCCAGCTCCTAAAGAGTTGGCCATTTTATTTTAATGGAATTTGTGCCAGAGATTTCCAAGTTTTGTTTCAACTAAAATTAAGAAAAGAAGGCAGTCAATATTACTATTTTTGCCAGCCAAAGAAATATTTAGAAAGTTACCAAATGGAATTTGCAACCAAATTAATTCATGCAGGGATAGAACCCGATCCAAGTACTGGAGCTGTTATGACGCCTATCTTTCAGACTTCAACCTATGCACAAACCTCTCCAGGAGTTCATAAAGGTTATGAATATTCAAGAACCCATAATCCAACCAGAACTGTTCTTCAAAACAACCTGGCAGCACTCGAAAATGGCACACACGGAATTTGCTTTGCTACTGGATTGGCGGCCACAGATGCAGTTTTAAAACTACTCAAGCCTGGTGATGAAGTAATTGCAGCATCCGACTTATATGGTGGAACCTATAGATTGTTTACCAGGATATTTCAGGATTTTGGTATTAAATTCCACTTTATTAAAATACAATCCGGCACTGATGTTGAGCCATTTATCAATCAGAATACAAAGTTAATTTGGGTAGAAACGCCAACCAATCCACTCCTTCAGATTATCGATATTGCCTCTTTGGGTGCTTTGGCAAAATCAAAATCAATCTTATTGGCAGTTGATAATACGTTTGCAACGCCTTTTCTTCAAAATCCTTTGAACTTGGGGGCGAATATCGTTATGCATTCTTTAACCAAATACATGGCCGGTCATTCTGATGTAGTGATGGGTGCTTTGGTCGTTAAGGATGAGGCACTTCACCAAAAGTTGGCATTTATTCAAAATGCATCGGGAGCCACCCCAGGTCCAATGGATTGTTTTTTGGTACTTCGAGGGCTTAAGACTTTGCATGTTCGAATGGAGCGGCATTGTCAAAATGCGAAACAAATAGCGGAATGGCTTTATCACAACCCAAAAGTTGGGCACGTATACTATCCCGGACTTCTCCATCATGTAGGTCATGCAATTGCAGCAAGCCAGATGAATGACTTTGGAGGCATGGTATCTTTTACTTTGAAAAATGATGACCTCTCAGCTGCAATTCAAGTCATGGAAAATTTAAAAGTTTTTACCCTTGCTGAATCTTTAGGCGGTGTTGAATCGCTTTGTACACATCCAGCTACCATGACACACGCCAGCATTCCTAAGGAAGAGCGGGAGAAAAACGGGCTCAAGGACACTTTAATACGATTAAGTGTTGGTCTTGAGGACATTATAGATTTGAAAGATGATCTGAATCAGGCTATCGGTTAGGGAGAATTCAATATAATTTGTTGATTTCTTCTTAAATCCAATTAGATTTATGGAGAAATATATTTCGTTTACAATATGAAAGTTGCGATCAATTTATTCATTTTAGCAATATTCTCTGCTCTTTTTAGTGATTTTGCTGTTTGTCAGGTACTGACATTTTCAGAAGATATTGCAACAATCCTATACGAAAATTGCACCAAATGTCATCGAACCGGAGGAATTGGTCCTTTTAAGATTGAAGGTTACCAAGATGCAGTGAATAATGGAATTGCAATCAAATCTGCTGTTTCAAGTGGATATATGCCGCCTTGGCCTCCCGACACGAGTTATTCGAGATTTTCTCATGAACGGACACTTACCAAGCTACAAATCAATTCTATTGTAAACTGGGTTGATGCAGGAATGCCCCAAGGCAATATTGCAAACGAGCCAGAGGTTCCTGTTTTTTCAACAAATTCTGAACTTTCTACGGTTCCTTCGGCCATTTACAAAATGCCAGTTTATAATATTACTTCTAATCAAGACGATTACAGGGCTTTTGTAATTCCCAATCTTTCCAACACAACGCTTGCCGTTGGAGAGGTAGAATTTTATCCTGGCAACAGAAAAATTGTGCACCATATTCTTGTCTATTATGATACAAGTGGAATTTGCCAACAGCTTGACAATGCAGATCCACTTCCCGGTTATAAAGCATTCGGCGGAATTGGGAACCAAAATGCAAAACAAATTGCCGGATGGGTGCCTGGCTCACCGCCTTTAAAGTTGCCTGCTCAATTTGGAATTCCTGCCTATAAGAACGGGAAATATGTAATGCAGGTCCATTATGCCCCAGGAAGTGCAGGGAAATTGGACAGTACGAGCTTTGCAATTGTCTATAAGCCAATTACTAACGGCATGCGTGAAGTATTTCAATATCCAATTCTGAATCATTTTATTGGTTTAGAAAATGGACCTCTAGTTATTCAAGCCGAAAGAAAGAAAAAGTTTTTTGAATCATTTACTTTGCCCATTCCCATATCCATTTTAGGAGTTACACCACATATGCATCTTATTGGCCGCGACAAAGTAGTTTATGCAACGAAACCGAATCGCACCGATACTACCAAATTGATAAGAATTAAGGATTGGAATTTTAATTGGCAAGGTCAGTATATGTATAAAAATTTGTTGGTGCTTCCTTTGGGAACTAAAATCCGATCAGAAAGTCTGTATGACAACACACTCGGTAATCCTTACAATCCAAGCAACCCTACCCAGTTGGTTACTGCAGGTGAATCTACCTTAAATGAAATGATGATGACATATTTCATGTTTGTCAACTATCAGCCTGGAGATGAAAATATTTCATTAGAAAACTCAGTCATTACGAAGTCAGGTTCGCATTTTCCGAAATCAGATTTAAGATGGAAAATTTATCCCAATCCAGCTGAAAATGAAATCTACCTTGTAAAGCCTGATATTGAAAGTAGGATTCTACACACGAAGTATTATGCAGTTGATATGAACGGAAAGAGGATTGTGCTTCATCCGAAAAGAACAGACAATCCTTTTCTTTCAGAATCCTATCGATTTGATGTTTCTGAGCTTAAATCTGGGTTATATTATTTAATCGGTCAAACAGAAGGTGCTACCAAGAGAATTGGATTTGTTAAGAAGTAATAAAGTTCCGATGGGTGTTTTTGAAATTTAACTGAGAATCTAAAATGAAAAATTGCGGTTACCATATAAGGTCTTGATATATTAACTCTTTACGCCATTAACTAGAATTACCAACACCTAACCATTTGAAAATGCATAAAAGAAACCTTTTGGTTTTCGCATTAATGATATTTCTAGCCTCTTCTTTTATTGACTTATACGCTAGAGAATTGCACTGTTTAAATAGTGTCGGCTTTGGGCTGGATGCATTTTCAATATCAACCCTAAATTCAAACGGATCAAAGAGAAAGAAATCAAAAAAGAAGTCAGGTTCAAAAACAAGAGTTAAGAAATCGGACAACAAGTCTGGAATCAAAATGTTAAATGGAGATTTTTTTATAGGCCCAACCAGCAACATCGCCACAGGAAATTTCATTGAGTTACAAAGACTATTTTATGAATCTGGATCAGACAAATTTCCAACGGAGTTTACAAGCAAAAATTTTATTTGGTTTACTGCTGGTGGCGCAATAAGGATAAACCCATTTGCTGACAGCAATCCATATCTTGCTTACTTAGGTTTTAGCCTTGGGGTTTCCTATTTTCAAAGGGGTTTTTCCTCCTCATTAAGAATGCAGAATTTAAATTTGGACTATACTGACGAAACAATAATAAATGAGTCATTTAATGCCAATTATTTGAGCAACAGTATTTTGGTACGGTATGGAAATAAAATATATATTGAAGGTGGTGTTAGCATCGACTGGTTTTTAAATGGTAACCGAACATATGAATTGAAGAGAGCTACTTCTGGCGAAAAGGCATATGAAGGTAGTTTTGAAACTTTTCAAAAACAGCCTGACGAAAAGCTAAGCTCAGAGCAGATTAAAAATGGTGGGATTGGTTTTTGTATGGGCCTCGGATATAACATTACAAAAGCATTTGGTCTTAAGGTTAATGCCCACAACAATTCGATGTATTTTACATCTGGTGCCAATATCTCTAATCTTCAGCTTTCTGCCTTAGCAACCATTTTGATCAATTAGTTATGGTAGCAAGAATTCAAGTTCTGTTTTTGATAGCTATATTATTATTCTTTTTTGGTTGTAGAAAAGATGAAGAATTTAGTTCTAAGTTGATCAAAGGAATTGACCCAGTTTCCAACAAGGATGGATTGAATATGCTTTTACAAATGAACGGTCACTTTTATGAAAGTGAGATTCCGAGAAGAAAGTATAACGGAGTAGTCTTAGATTCTGCTCAACCATCTTTGCTAGATATTACAGGTACACAAAAGGCGATAGACCTTGCAGAGGGGGTTTCTATTTTTCTCCCTTTTCAAATTTCACAAAATGGCCTTCCTATAGTATTGCCACCAGGGTTAAAGATTTGCAATGGTTATTTGAAAGTAAAAGGTGCGAAAGGTCATTGGAAGGTTCCCGTGAACACTGAACCAAATGGATTAGAGTACAACTTGTCGCTTTTAATTCCTAGATTCATAAGTAGCAATAATTTCAGCCTTGTTTATAGTATTGAAATCTGTGGATCTTTTCAAGGTAAAACCTATAACTATATTACAGATACAACCTCCACCAAACTAGACATCCTGCCAAGTATAAATTGTGGTGATACGCTGGAAGGCAGGTATGGTTTGACGATTAGGAAATGTATTCTTGATCCAGGTAAAAATATTGTGAGGATTAAATTTATAACAGGTAATGCACCTGATAGAATAGACATAAAATATAATGAAAATTTTGTATTTAGTTCTGGTACTCTACTTTTACCAGGAAGATTTCCAAGCTGTAAGTCAGATGGATTTATATTCACATTACCAGATCAGAGCAATCCGTTGAAAACAAATATTAACTATTCAGCCACTATTAGCAATGAGATAATTATTTACGTATATGGAGGATGTGGAGACGAGAAGACTCGTTGGTCGTTTACATCCGATTGTTTTTGAATAAGTAATAATCTATTATTCTTCTTTGTATACTATAATGATTGAATTAAAATGCTTTCAGTGCATTGAAAAACTTTGCTTGACACAAAATTGGATACCAAACAGCTTCACTCTTATGTCAAATCCCTATTACCCCTCTGAAATCACTCAAGACATTCATATAGTTGAGGTAGGCATCATATGGTGATTTATAGGGGCTAAAAGATTGGTGAGTTGGGTCATTTCTGTATCGTGTGCTCATGTAATAGAAATGATCACTGGTTTGGAGTTTACCCCAGGCATCAATCAAATCTGGCTTTTTGAGATCTATTACTAACTTTTCACATTCGTATATTTTTCGCAAGGCATCTCGCTGCATATTGTCTTCTGTCCAGGCACTTGCATCTTTGTCTTCATCAGCCCATGAGCTCCATGCTGGTGAATCGTAAATTGGAGCATTTGGTTTCTTTATCTTTAATAAGTCTGAAGGCGTAGCAAAATGGAAATCTTTATTTTTAAGCACGTCACCTGGCATGTGTCTCATAAACTCAAAAATACCGGTTTCAGCTGTTCTATGCTCCCCAAAAGTTTCATAATCCATAAAAAGATTGATGCTTCCGGTTTGGTCTTCAACTTTATGTATCCAGTTGGCAAAGGTGTCAGCCATTAACGGGTATTCGGTCCAGGAAGGGTCGCTGAATCGAAATGCAATATCGTCCGAAAGGATATAATTTCTTGGCAAAATCTTGGTCTTCTGGTTTTTAGCAAGAAATATTTGGTTAGAACTTTCTTTAGCAAGGTATTTTTTTGCACCTTCAGCCAAAACCATTTTAAATCCCAAGTCCTCCAAAACATCTGCAAGGCCATTCTGGTACATCAGTTCAGTATTTCTAAATACTTTGGTCTTGATACCCAATATATTCAGCATTGCCTTTTGATGCATCTTTACTTGTCGTTCAAATTCAGACAAAGAATAAAGTGCTGCCAATGAATGATAATATGTCTCTGCAAGAAACTCTACGCAACCAGTTTCATAAAGTTTTCTAAAAGAAGCAATTACATCAGGTCTATGGCGATGAAATTGCTCAAGACAAGTGCCTGAAATGGAAAAAGAAACTTTAAATTTACCCTCATGACGTTCAATTAGATTTTGCAAAAGAGCATTCGTAGGCAAATAACATCTATCTGAAACTCGATTTAGAATTTCGACATTAAGCGCAGTCGCATCATAAAAGTGGTCGTTTCCAATTTTTATAAAGCTATAATTCTTTAGCCGTATGGGTTGGTGAACCTGAAAATAAAAGCAAATGGCGGCCATTGAGGATGGTTATGTTGATGGAAAGCCAATGATATAACGAATTGCTGATATTACTGCTATAAACCAAGAGATTGGTAAACCTCCAAAACATCCTGGGCTGAATCGTCCCAACTCAATTTGGCAATGTCTTTCTTTGTTTTGGATACCATATCTTCTCTTATTCCTTCATAATTCAACAAACCATAAATGTAATTTGCAAATTTTTCGGTATCCCAGAAATCTGCATTTAAGGCATTCGGAAGCACTTCTGCAACTCCTGATTGGCTCGATATTACGCAAGGTACGTCAAACTGAGCTGCTTCTAATGCCGATAAACCAAAAGGTTCTGAAACTGAAGGCATGAAATAAACATCGGCCTGGGCTAGAATTTTTTTAACGTTGCTTTTACTTAAAAAGCCAGCAAAAACAAATTTGTGATCAATTTTTCGTTCAAGCACTTTTTGTTTTAATTCCTCCATCATGTCACCAACACCTGCCACAAAAAACATAACTTTAGGATAAACCTGAAGAAGTTTCCAAGCGGTTTCAACCATGAATTCCGGGCCTTTTTGGAACGTTACTCTTCCAAGAAAAAGCACCAACTTCTCTCCTGATTTATTAGGAATTCTAAAAGTTTCGGTTTCATCTATTGCATTGTGAACTGGGAAGAATTTACCTTCTGAGATGCCATAATGCTCCATTGCACAATCTTGAGTGTATCTACTTACAGGAATTACGCGGTCTGCTTTTGACATCCCTTTGTATTCCACTTCGAAAACTTTATTCCAATCTCCTTTGGCTTTTTCGCCCACTCTATCTGTTTCTAGCGAATGGACATGAACCACCAATGGCTTTCCTGTCATTTCTTTTATTTTCACAGCGGCAGGATAAGTAATCCAATCGTGTGCATGAATCACATCAAAGTCCATATCCAAAGCCATTCGGCTAACGACTTCGGCATAAGTTGCCACCTTTTGCATGATGTTAGGGCCATACGGCTCATTTGATGCATACAAAGCCCTAATGGCTTCTGGCGCCACCAATGCTTTCGCTTCTTTTGCAAAACCAATTCCTACCGGATATGGGTTGCTAAATTCAGCAGGCACTTTATGCACCTTTGCATATTCTTCTAGCGGAACCTCAGGCACTTCCACTGCTGATTCACCTGAAACTCCATAATAATTCAAACCTTTAATCTTCACATTGTCAATAACCTGGTTGGGGTCTGAGTGAGGAAGGATTAATTGAACATCAGCATAATTGCTGAGGGCTTTCACCAAACCGTAGCAGGCAGTTCCAAGGCCACCTGTTAAAACTGGAGGAAATTCCCAGCCCAGCATTAACACTTTTATTTTTGACATAGGGGTGTTTGTAAAATAAACAAAGATCAGGTTGCAAAATTATGAAAAATATAACAAAGGCGCCAAATAAATGTAAAAATTTTAACAAAGTTAATTTTTGCTAAATGATTTGATACCAGATTCCTAAAAGGTGTCTTTTTTAGCTTCAGATTATTACCAAACTACTTGATTTACAAATAAGGTCGTAAATCATTGAAAATCAAATTAATAATAGATTAAAATTTGTCAAAGCTTTGACTACAATTGGTTTTTCGATGGTTTTTCTTTGAATTTCTCTTTAATCAGATCCAAATCGAATGGACTTGTGCCGATCAAATTTAGTTTTGCAGCTCTAACTTTTGAGAAAAAAATCTTGAAAATGAGGCTGTAATTGGTAAATTTTGAAAGATCAATTTTTAAACAACATTTTATTATGTTTTGAATTTAGGAAAATCGGGTTTATTTTGATTGTTATGCAATGCTATAATTTTATATGAGGTCTTCGCCTATTTCTAATTCTTCAGCAAATAAGGTTGCCATCTTAGCCTTCTTTTTTTCATTGATTTTTTGCGGTTTTGGGTTTTTGCAAGCAGCAATGGTCAATGGAGAATTGTGCTATGCTTTAGATGATTCATTCATTATGATGGCAATTTCAAAAAACATTGCTTTTCATCATGTTTGGGGTCTAACTCAATACCATTTCAGTTCAACAGCTTCTTCGCCTTTATTCACGTGCATTTTAGCTGGGTTTATTTTTATTTTTGGAAATCATATTGCCTTGCCATTGATTATTAATGTCTTGGCACTTTTAGGATTGTTTGTTTGGTTGGGTCAAAAAGCAAGAGCATGGGGAATGAACCGATGGCAGATTTGGATGCTTTTAATGGGACTTCACTTTTTCATGCCAATCCCTGTGTTGCTTTTTGGTAGTATGGAGCATATTTTACATGCATGGATTGCGCTTATCTGCCTCCAGCAAATAGGTGAGAATAGAGCTAAGCTAGGTCATTTTCATTTGTTTTTTATGGGGGCATTGCTTTCTGGAATTCGATATGAAGGCTTGTTCCAAGGAGGCTTGCTCGTTCTTTGGCTTTGGAAAAATAAGGACTGGTCCAAGGGACTTACTTTATCCCTGGGCTTGTCATTTCCAGTATTGTGGCTTGGATTTTATTCTATTTCTAAAGGTTGGTATTTTTTGCCAAATTCAATCATACTGAAAGGTTATGCCCTTAATATTGAGGAGACTAAAAGTATTTTGGGTTACCTGGCTTCCTTGGCAGAAAAGCTGATTCGCAATCCGCACAATTTGGCGGTTCTGCTTATTCTTGGATTGATTCGTTTGTGGGGAGGTAAAAAGCAATCTTTGAACTCAAGCTACCTTGATCTTGTATTTTGGATGTGCGTATCACATTTTATTTTTGGTCGCTACAATAGCGTTTTCAGATATGAGGCCTATCTTATTGGGCTTTCTTGGGTATTTATTTGGAAATATTTTTGCTTGGAATTATCGATTCATAATTTCTCTTATTTCAGAAATTTAATAAAGAATGAGCCTCAAATGGCCATTTTGACTTTGCTGTTGCTCTATAGCATTGGCCTTAGGTCTGTCAAAAGTTTTGCTGCTGGAACTCGTGCAATGGTCAATATTTATGAACAACAGGTTCAGGCAGCCTTGTTCGTTAAGAAATTCTATAATTCAGTTTGCATTGGTGCAGTTGACGTGGGTGCAATTGCATATTTTTCCGAATGTAAATTATTGGATATTTGGGGATTGGGAAGTATCGAAATAGCAAGATTAAGGTTAAAGCATAGGCATCATCTTTACCAAATGCATAGAGTTTTTGAGAAAAACAAAATGCAAATTGCAATTGTTTATGGGAAAGGTTACAATTATCCAAAATGGCATAAATCAGGCAGTTGGATAATAAAGAACAATACAGTTTGCGACAACGACACCATTGATTTTTTATCTGTCTCACCCTTCGAAAGTCAGCCATTGATCTCTAATCTCAAGTCATTTGAGCCATTGTTGCCAAAAACAGTTTCAGCAATTTATTACCCGTAATATTTCTTAAATAATTTTTATTCATGTCCAAAAGTATTTTTCAACGATTTCGACCCAATGCCAAAGAGTTCAATGACAGTGGATTTAGCAACCAGGTAGGTAGCCAAGGCAGCCGACTGATCAATTCCAATGGAACTTTCAATATAAAAAGGACCGGCAGGCATGTTTTGCATCAGCTTAGCATTGCACATGAACTTATCACCATGTCCTGGTTTAGTTTTATTTTCATGGTTGTCGCTTTTTACATCATTGTAAACCTGTTTTTTGCATGGCTTTACTATAAAATTGGAATGGACCAGTTTATGGGAATGAACGGAAACACCAAATGGGATGAATTTAAAGAGGCTTTTTTCTTTTCTGCCCAAACCATTACCACGGTAGGTTATGGAAGATTAAACCCGGCTGGCCTATGGCCAAATGTGATCGCATCATTTGAAGCTTTGCTCGGTTTAATGATTTTTGCAATCGTAACAGGCCTGATTTATGGTCGATTTTCCCGCCCTGTAGCCAAATTGTTGTTTAGCAAAAATGCTTTGATTGCTCCATTTAAAGAAAATACAGCCTTCATGTTTAAGGTTGCAAATTCTAAAACAAACGATATGGCGGAAGTTGAGGCGCAGGTTTTGCTGGGTTTGATTTTGTACGAAGAAGGTAAATTTGTCCGAAGATATTATGGTCTGGATCTTGAAAGAAAAAATGTTAATTCATTGGCGCTCACCTGGACAATTGTACATCCTATTGATGAAAAAAGTCCTCTATTTGGGCTTAGTTCGCAAATGATGGAAGAGCATGAGGCTGAATTTTTTATTTCCATAAAAGGAGTAGATACTACATTTTCTCAAACTGTTTATACAAGGTACTCATTTCATTTCTCCGATTTGGTTTGGAATGCCAAGTTTAAACCTAGCTTTAAAAGAAGTGAGGACGGACACGAGACCATTGTTGAACTCGACCACTTAAATGATTATGATATTTTGGAAGCAGCACCGGTATTAGAAAAACAGAAATTGACATGATTTTCGAGAGCATCAATCCTTATTCAGGCCATAAAATATTTGAAATTCAGTCACTTACGAATTCAGAATTAGGTCTAAAACTAGATAGATCTAAAAAGGCATACCGGAGCTGGAAAGGAACTGAAATAGAATTTAGACTTTCAGTTCTTGAAAATCTGGCGCAATTGATAGAAGCTGAATTTGAAATACTCTCCATTGCCATGGTCAATGAAATGGGAAAAACCATAACAGAGGCCAGGGCAGAAGTATTGAAATGTGCCACAGGTATCCGTTATTTTATAAATCAAAGTCCAGGCTGGCTGTTGCCTGAAATTATTCATTCAGAGGCCAGGGAATCTTTTGTTTTGCATCAACCTTTGGGTGGAATTCTATTGGTGATGCCTTGGAATTTCCCACTTTGGCAAGTAATCAGAGCTGCTGTTCCTGCACTTTGCGTTGGCAATGTCATCCTGCTAAAGCATGCACCCAATGTTTTTGGGTTTTCAATGTTGATTGAAAGTTTATTTCTCCGGGCCGGATTTCCTGAAGGCGTTTTTGAGAATCTGGTAATTGATATTGAAGATTTAGAAACTGTCGTTTCCGGTGCTGCCGTTGCAGCGATCTCGTTTACAGGTAGTGAAAAAGCCGGACGTTCAATTGCCTCGTTGGCAGGAAAATATCTCAGAAAATGTGTTTTGGAGCTTGGTGGGAGCGATCCTTTTATTGTTTTACAAGATGCAGATATTGCAAACGCTGCTCAAATGGCTGCGAAGGCCAGATTGATCAACAATGGGCAGAGTTGCATTGCGGCCAAAAGATTTTTGGTTCATCAAACAGTAGAAAAGGAATTTATATTAAAATTTACTGAAACTTTACAGCAATATATTCCAGCGAATCCGCTTCTTGATTCTGCCAAGCTTGGGCCCCAAGCCAGGCCAGATTTGGTTCAAAATCTGAACAGACAACTTGAACTTTCGATTTCTGAAGGGGCCGAGTTGGTTTATAAAATGGATGAGATCGTTGAAACTGGATTTTTTTTCCAACCTGTATTATTGCGCAATGTAAAGCCTGGAATGACTTGTTTTGATGAAGAAGTTTTTGGTCCAATTGCCGCAGTTTCTGCATTTGGTTCTGATGCTGAATTGGTAAGCTTGGCCAATGATACGAAGTACGGCCTTGGCGCAAGCGTTTATACATCAAACGAATTAAGAGCCAAGGAATTGGCACAGCACCTGGATTGTGGTACTGTCGCCATAAACGCTATGGTTAGGTCAAAGCCTTCCTTGCCATTTGGAGGGATAAAATCATCCGGCTATGGCCGGGAGCTTTCAAAAGTTGGTCTTTTTGAATTCGCAAATACCAAAACAGTAACGGTTGGATGAAATAAAGAAGCATCCAACCACTTGAAAATGCTCCTTTTTTAGCTTTTAAATTTCGGCTAATAAATCTTATTCCAGGCGGTAGACTTAAGCGGCTCTACTAAATTTGCCATTAAAAACGGCCTGTCAACCTTTTCAAAATTGGTTGAGTTACTACTAATTATTTCGCCTTCTTCCATCAATTGTTGATGGCTGATAATCATTTTCGATTTTTGACCTGTAATATCTTCGTACTGAGTTGTGAAATTGTCAGTGTAGTATGTGAATATATCCAGCAGTTCCTGTTTTAATTCTGGATTAATAGTGCCTTCAGAAAGATATGAGATATTTTCTTTTTTAAGTTCTACTGAATTTGCAAAATCTAACAACCAGGTATCCAACATCTTCGTGGTGATTTGGTAGTTTTTTTCCATTGACTTAAGATCTGATTCTGAGATATTTTCCATATTTTTTATGAAATATGCTTTGTCTTCAAGGTCAGTTTTCAATTTTTTGTACTTCTTTACCCACGAGTTGGCCATGATGGATTTTAAAGCTTCTTTGCTTTGGCCGGTTGATGGCATGGCGAAAAGTAAAGGAATTGCGAAGACAAATACGAGTACAATATTTTTCATTATGCTGTTTGGAATTATTTCAACTGCTTGCGTGAAACAAGAATACACAAAAATTCGAATTGTGCAAAATTTGAGCAAAAATCTCTGTAAAATCTTGAATTAATTATATTATATTCTTTGAGCAATCCAAGTGCAAATTCAAAAATGACTTTAATCAAAGCTAAAAAATTCTTAAGAAGACTTCACATTGTATGGGCGGGCTTTTGGTGGTTATTTGGCTTTTTGATCCTCTTCCCATTTTTCGCACTGTGTATTTGGCAAAAAAAATTAGAACACTGGATGGCGTTTTTCAATCAAATCTGGTGTTTAATATTTTTTCCAATGGCCCTGCTGAGGGTAAAAACGATTGGGCGTTCTGGTATTCCCAAAAATGAACCAGTTATTTATGTGAGCAATCATGGTTCCTTTTTAGATATTCCGCTGCTAACCTATATTTTACCAGGTTTTCCAGCTTTTATGGGGAAGGCCTCACTTGGTAGAATTCCTGTTTTTGGGTATATGTTTCGAAATCTTCACATCGTTGTAGAACGCAGCAGTACTGCAGGAAGGAGTCTTGCTTTGAAGTTGAGCCGAAAAAAGCTGTCCAAAGGAAGGAGTTTGATAATTTTTCCCGAAGGGAGTATTCATCAGAAAATTCAACCTGGTGTTGCAGCCTTTAAGGAAGGAGCATTTAAATTGGCCATTCAAAAGCAAGTGCCCATTGTTCCAATCACAATTAGTTTTAATTGGTTTATTTTGCCCGATGATGGACGATGGTTGCCGAATTTTTATTTTTGTGAGAGCATCATTCACGAGCCAATTCAAACCATTGGGATGTTAGGAAATCAATCAGAATCTCTTAAAAATGAAGTATATAACATAATTTCAGGAACTCTGGCTGAAAGAAATACGTCTTTGATTAAAAGAATCAACAATGAAAATTGATAAAAACACGGTAGATAAAATTGCGCATTTGGCAAGATTGAAGCTTTCTGAAAACCAATCAGAAACTATGAAAGGAAAAATGGAGCAAATTTTAAGCTGGATGGAAAAGTTGAATGAACTTGATACTACAGGTGTGCAGCCACTTAGTCATATGTCTGCCGAGCTCAATCACCTCAGACCAGATGAAATTGGGGCTCCGTTTCCAAAAGAAAGTGCGCTTAAAAATGCCCCTTCCAAGGATTCTGATTTCTTTCGTGTTCCAAGAGTAATTGAATGATTCGTTTTCATTTTTAATCCTGAATGAAGCACCCAAACAATGATTCCATCTGTCCGATCTGCTTATAATCAAGCATTCACCCAAGAGAGATACCTCGAGTTTTTGAACTTTTTAAACTCAAAGTATAGTTATGATATTGAATTTCGAATTGCTGAGACGCCTGTTTTTATCCCCAGAGAATTGAAACAGAGAATTTTTGAGGCATGCGATGAAATTATATCGGTTATGACGGATGCCGATTTCAAATCCAAAACAGATCGTGCAATTCCTGAAGGGAAATTTGTGCCAAAAGAAGATGAACATACTCAGTTTTTGGCCATAGATTTTGCGATTTGCAAAGATGACAGCGGTGCTTTGACGCCGCAATTGATCGAGTTTCAGGGGTTTCCTTCTTTGTTCGCTTTTCAGGATCTGGTAAGCAAAGCCTATCGCCAATTCTTTTCGCTTCCGGCAAATTTTGAATATTTGTTTAGCAACCTAAGTTCTGAATCGTATCTTAAAATGCTCAATGAGGTAATTACCAATGGGCATCCGGCAGAAAACGTAATTTTGATGGACATTGAGCCAGAACTCCAAAAAACCAGGGTTGACTTTTATGCTGTTAAAGAATTTTTTGGCGTACCATCTGTTTGCATTTCCGCTTTGAAGCGAAAGGAACGCAAGTTGTTTTATGAATTTGATGGCAGAGAAATCGAGGTAAAGCGAATTTATAATCGGGTTATTTTTGATGAGCTGGACAATAGAACAGACCTCAAGCTCGAATTTAATATGGTTGATGATGTGGACGTGGAATGGGCAGGCCATCCAAATTGGTTCTTCCGGATTTCGAAATTTGCCATGCCACTAATCAAAAGTAAATATGTGCCCGAGACGAAATATCTGTCAGATTACAATGGCGTATTTCCCGCTGATTTAGAAAATTATGTGCTTAAACCGCTTTTTTCTTTTGCCGGCCAAGGTGTAATTTATGATGTTGAGATGGAGAACTTAACTTCGATTTCAGACCCTGAAAATTTTATTCTTCAAAAGAAAATATTTTACACACCAGCCTTTCAAGCCCCTGATGGGGATGATATTAAAACCGAAATCAGAATGCTTTATCTATGGCCAAATGGCGAGAAAAAACCCATTGCCTGCACCAATCTGGTTCGTTTCAGCAAAGGCGTTATGATGGGCGTTAAATTCAACAAGAATAAAACATGGGTAGGAGGGAGTACCGCATTTTTTGAGCCTGACAATGGATGAAAATTCTGTCAACCCAATTCAGATAGAAGAAATATCTGAAGTCTTCATTCCGAAACAGGAAAAGAATTGGGTTCTTCTTTCGCCAATCAACGAAGAAGATTTTGCTGAATTGCTTTCTATCAAGGGTTTGCACCCGGTTGTAGCAAAGCTCCTGGCCCAAAGGGAAATATTTATAGAAAATGCTCTCAGAAAATATTTCAATCCATTGTTGGAAGATCTGCACGATCCATACTTGATGAAAGACATGGAAAAAGCCGTGGCCAGGTTGCTCTCTGCTTTTGAGAAGAGAGAGAAAATCATGATCTACGGCGACTATGATGTGGATGGAACAACTTCTGTGTCCCTGGTCTATAAATTTTTATCCAAGCATTATGAAGAACTGGAATGCTACATTCCAGACAGACACGCCGAAGGCTATGGAGTTTCCACCAAAGGAATAGACACAGCAAAGGAAAATGGTGTGAGCTTAATAGTGGCTTTGGATTGTGGAATAAAGTCAATCGATAAAGTGGATTATGCCCATCAGCTAGGGATAGATTTTATCATTTGCGACCATCATTTACCGGGAGACGAAATTCCGGCTGCTGTTGCCGTTCTGGATCCCAAACGCATTGATTGCACCTATCCGTACAAGGAACTTTCTGGCTGTGGAGTTGGGTTTAAACTCATGCAGGCATTGGCGCTCCATGAGGGTTGGAATTTGGTTCAACTTTTTGACCTGCTTGATCTTGTAGCAGTTAGCATAGGTTCGGATATTGTGCCAATTACCGGTGAAAACAGGATTTTGATGCACTTTGGGCTCGAGAAAGTAAACAGGAGTCCTTCAGCTGGGATAGAAGCTTTGATTCAGATTGCAGGCTTTAAAACCGGGGAAGACGGGTTTTATGACTTAAAAGTGGATCGACTGGTTTTTGGGCTGGGGCCCAGGATCAATGCCGTAGGTAGGATTGGCCATGGAATGGGTGCCGTGCAACTTTTGATTTCTGAGACATTGGAAATTGCCCAAGAAATTGTTGGAAAAGTTGATGAGCAAAACGTAGAGAGGCAAGGACTTGACAAGAAAATTACGCAGCAAGCTTTGGATTTAATCGAATCCAACCAGGAATCTGTAGATGCCTTTTCAACCGTTCTTTTTCAGGCCGATTGGCACAAAGGCGTTATTGGCATTGTGGCGTCCCGATGCATTGAAAAACACCATCGCCCAACCATTATACTTACAGAATCGAATGGAAAACTCACCGGTTCTGGCAGGTCTATTTTTGGCTTCGATTTGTATCAGGCATTGGACAATTGCAGTCAACATTTGATTCAATTTGGCGGGCATTATTTTGCAGCTGGTCTTACCCTAGTTCCAGAACAATTGCCCGATTTTAAACTGGCTTTCGAGGCTGAAGTCAGGGGCAAACTCACTTTAGAAGATTTAAGGCCAAGAATCTTGATTGATGCCGAAATTGCGCTTGATCAAATCAACTGGCCTTTATTGAAACAAATCCAAAGGCTTGGTCCTTTTGGCCCACAGAATATGAACCCTCTTTTTGTAGTTTATGGCGTAAAAGATACCGGCATGAGCAGGTTTTTGGAAAACAAAAGCGGTGGTGCGGGGCATATAAAGTTTAGCATAACCGCCGATGATTTAGAATTTGAAGGGAAACCCTATGCCTTAGATGGAATAGGATTTGGCTTGGGTCATTCCTGGGATCTGGTCAAAAGCGGTCGGCCTTTTGATGTGGTTTTTCACCTGGAAGAAAACAAATTCAGAGACAAACGAACCATTCAACTGATGGTTAAAGAGATTAGGGAAAGTATTTCTGGCTAAGCTGAAGAATAGGTTTTTGGCAACTGGCCATTTGTGATGCCAATTGAAAGGGATTCAAAAGCACAAAAAAGGCCCCCTGAGCAAAAGGAGGCCTTTGATTTTCGTCACCAATAAGCTTATCAGGCCAAAAAGCAAAGCATTTTATCAATGAGCGTTAATGTACTTTTTTAAGCCGAACACAGCTATTTTACTTTGTAGGATGGCAAACACACATAACCCAAGGCCAACCCATTTAAAATTCCAGGTGTGCGGTAGGCAGGATTTTGGCTCCAGCCGAGCCTACTGTGTATAGCAAAACAGAAATCAAAGAATAGGAAGCTTCATCGGAACGGATCTCTGGTTGGCTATAAGGCTTTTTTGCTTCACAATAGCTCTTACTAGACACAGTAGGCCGTTCTACGGCCTTTAAAGTCTGTAGGGTTTTTAAATGCGTTTGCCCGAAGTTTTGTAATGGCAATATTCTTTACTGAAATAGATTCACTGATTTTGTAAGCATATAAATCTCTTAGATTATCCGCTCCTGAATTTTGTAAAGGCAAAAGGCTGCAACAATTTTATATTCCTGATTCTTGTAAAAGCAAACGTCTTTATGTTTACTCATTCAAAATATTTCTGAGGATAACATTGGTTTAGATTGCTTATTCAAAATATTTCGGAGGATAACATTGGCTTGGGTTGCTTATTCAAAATATTTCAGAGGACAACATAAGGTTCGGAAGGGGCAATGCAAAATTTGCAGAGCATTATAGTTGATCCAACCGCTAAACAAGTCTTAAATGAGGCATGAAATTTGGTTTAGTGACTTTGAACTCATTGCCAAGTATAGCCAAGTGAGCAATATACCTGCCCATTTATACCAATTGCCTATTTATTTTCAAAAATTACAAGCCTGTGCAAACGATCAAATAGGGCTTCATGATGCCTGAAGCCACAAAATAGGCTGCCCATAATAATGGGTAAGTCAATGGGCAGTATTTTGGACCTGTACATTTCAAAAATATATTTTCCTTCGCCCTCAGTAAATCACAACATAATCATATTTCTATCATCCTATATTTATGCAAAATCTAATTAGCCCGGCAAACTTTCTTTCATCCTTTAGATCCTTGGCTGCCACTCCGTGGTTGGCCATCCATTTTCTTTTGCTTTGATCTTCTATGGGCTTTGCAACAAGACATAGCAACATAAGATTAGAATTAACTACTGCCGTGCCCCTCAACCTTACCTCTGTTTGTTCAGAAAATCCTGGTTTAGAGCGGCGATGGCGGGTGACCAACCCCAATGCTTTTCCTGTTGCTTATACCTGGAAGGTTTTTGACACCGCTTTTGAAGGCAGCGGAATAGTATCACCTGGTAAATCACATTTCTTCAGCCCTGCTGTTGGAGGGCCCAATACCACCTTGCTCTATTGGCGGGATGAAAACAATGTAGAACAATTTCGTACAAAGGCATCTGGTGGGGAGACCTGTGCACCTGCATTTCCTGTGTTTTCGCTTTCTCCGTCGGGTAGCAATGTCATAGTAGGCAGCAATGGTCTTATCTATCTAATGGGCGGAGCCGCACTAAGCCTACAGATCAATGATTTGGGAACAGGAGCTGCCGCTTCGGGTTTCACTTATGAGTGGAGCTTCGATGGTGTAACATGGCAAGGAAACCATGCCCCGGGTTCGGGCAATCTGGTAATTGCACAACCACAATCGGGGGTTTTGATGGTACGCCCACGTGGTGTAAACGCAACTTTTGCCAATGTGGCCAGCATCAGCGTTCTGGTATTGACTACTGGCAGTCCATTTAAAATAGCCAAATACGATGGCAATGGCGCACTAGGTGTAGCCCAGATGCATGAAGATGTAAATGGAAATGTGGGGATAGGGACCACCAATGCTCAATATAAATTGAATCTATCTCAACAAAGTGAGGGCGTAATGAACAAGATGCTTAAGATATCCAATCATCACCTATCAACTCATGTTGGTTCAAGAGAAAATTTGATAACCTTGGACAATAATGAAGCTGAAGGGACCTCAAATTATGTAGGATGGCGCTTAGGAGCTGCTGTGGTTGGGGACAATTATTTTAGAATTATGGGAGCGGTGGGAACCCGGCCCATACCTACTTTAGATTTTTTTCATATTGATGGGCTTAGTGGTAATGTGGGTATAGGCAATGCGGTACCATCTGCAAAGCTCCACATTGCAGCAGAAAAAGACGGACCAGGCGATCTGGATTTACTTCGATTATCCAACATTTGGAATTTTCAGGGAGGTGTGCTCAAGGAGCCAACAATTTCGCTTGACAACGGACAAGTGGACCCAGTAGCATGGAAGCTGAGTGCCGGAGTGGTGGCAACCGATTATTTTAGAATCAGGCGAAAAAGTCCTCCCTTTACCAATCCAAATATTCCCAGAAGAGAAGACGACCATTTGATAATGAATACGTTTGGCCAGACCCATTTGAGGTCCAGATTTCGGGATGGAAATAAGAACCAGGTTTTACGCTTGTCCAATATTTGGGATAACACTTCAAATGTAGAAAATGAAATCTCGATAGATAATGGTGTTTTACCTAATGCAACTGGCTGGAAAATTGGTGCAGGAGTAGTTGGCGATGAATTTTTTAGAGTATCGCATTTTGCACCTAATCAAGAATTTGAACATTTTAGAATCAATGCCAATGGCAATGTGTGCATAGGCACTGGCCAACCAGCAACCAGACTTTTTGTAAGCGGCAGTGCTACAGAGCCAGCTATACTCACCCTCGATGCTCCAGCCGCACAGGCCAAAGGGATAGTGCTTTCTGATGCAGGTACAAGTAAATGGAGAATTGCTCAGGAAGCCAATTCTAGTAATTTGGTGATTGGTGATGGGGATTTGAATAATTCGATTAGGATAATAAAGGATATAAATATTATTGGCACAACACCTCGAGTAGTAATTGGAGAGAAAACAATTTCGCCTGCTAATTCCAGTCAATTTGGTAATAATCCAATAAAGCTAAGCGTTGATGGGGTGGGGGTGTTTAAGGAATTAGCTGTTTTAGAGCCAGGTCAATGGGCTGATTATGTTTTTGAAAAGGAGTATAAGCTACTTCCAATCGATTCAGTAGAAACTTTTATTAAACAAAATCACCATTTGCCAAATGTTCCTTCAGCGGCAGAGGTTTTTCAAAATGGAATTAAGCTAGGAGAAATGAATGCCATTCTTCTTCGAAAGATTGAGGAACTTACGCTTTATGTCATTGAATTGAAAAAAGAACTTAACACCGTTAAAAATAAGTAGTCATGAGCATAAAACAATTTTTCGTTATAGTATTTTCACTTTTTTCACTTTTTTCATGCAAACCAGATAAGGAGGTTTCTATAACTGATTCTGATAAAATAATTGGAGAATGGAAAAGGGAATTTGTTAATGGTGGCTTGAATAATAGATTAGATACGTTGAAATATGGAAAAGATTCAGTTCTTGTTGGAGATTCTAAATATTATTATGTATTAAGCAGAGGAAATATAATTCATATCGATGGTTTAGATACTGTTTTCAAGGTTCCTTATAAATTTGATGGGAACGATAAATTTAGAACTGAATGCTTTATTCAAATAGGTATGATTTGTTATTTTAATTTAACGAAAGTAAAATGAGAAAGCCACTATTGATTTTTCTTTTCTTGCTTTCAGCAAGAATTGTATTATATTCTACTCCTTCATTAAAGATATCCTTATTTCAGGAGGATTCAAAAACAGTTAATCGAATTGCCATTTGTTTAAATACTAA
>Ga0105046_10000516_pt1 | contig 54477 bp, 33 predicted proteins | sample MAT03_FD_78385 | JGI IMG/M metagenome (GOLD analysis project Ga0105046, IMG submission 78385) | Freshwater microbial communities from Lake Fryxell liftoff mats and glacier meltwater in Antarctica - MAT-03 (megahit assembly) | ecosystem: Environmental > Aquatic > Freshwater > Ice > Liftoff... | reverse complement strand
AGTCATTGATCATTGGTCATTAGTCATTGGTCATTGGTCATTAGTCTTTGATTTGGCGGAAGTGTCATTGGTCATTAGTCTTTGATTTGGCGGAAGTGTCATTGGTCATTGGTCTTTGATTTGGCGGAAGTGTCATTGGTCATTGGTCATTAGGTCATTGGTCATTAGTATTTGATTTGGCGGAAGTGTCATTGGTCATTGGTCATTGGTCATTCGGTGGGCAAGTGACTTTATGAGATACGTTTAGAAGTAGATAGTGATATTTTCAGAATATTTTGTTGTTTTGACGAAGGTAATATGATAATATTGTTTCAGAGGTTTCAAAAGAAAATCCAAAAGACACCAAAGCAAAAATTGGATATAGCCATAAAACTTAAACGCAATTATTTCGCAAGCAAAAATACCAAGACATGAAAAAGAAAAATATAAAAGATGCCAAAACGGTTGACGAACTTTTGGAGATCAAGTACGGAAAAAGTGGAAAAGCAAAGCGAAATAAATTCGAAGAGAAAGCGCAGTATTTTGTAATCAGCGAAATGTTGAGAGAGGCAAGAAAAGAAGCGAACATGACACAAGAAGAATTAGCAAATAAAGTTGGAACAAAAAAAAGTTACATTTCCAGATTAGAAAATGGCAAATGTGACATTCAACTATCAACACTTTATAGAATATTTGAATTCGGACTTGGACGTCCAATAAATTTATTAATCGGGTGATGGAATAACCTGCAGCTTGCTATTCGGTAGGCAGTAGGCAGCGATGCCTTGAGCTTTTCGAAAGGTAGGCAGTTTCAACCTGAGCCCCGAGAGGCTTGACTTCAGGTTTTAAAAAGATGTTGATTTCTCGCTCAGAATTTAATTTCTTTTGGTGTCGAATGGTAACCCTGTTAGGGCTGTTGCGCAGTTTAAAGAGCAATGCGCGCAGGAGTTCGTAAGGTCAAGGTCTACAGTCAAGCAGAAGTATTTCGAATAAGAAATTGACTACCTACCGAACCACTTACAATTAATTCTGCTTCACCACTTTTTCTACCAGCTTCTGATTACCGCTTTCAACAATCACCTGATAAATATCCGGAGCAAGATTGCTCAAATCCAAAGTTATTTGTTGGATACCTGATGCAACAGGATATTCTTTAAAGTAAACTACTTGTCCAAGTACATTCACCACTCTGATCACAGCTTTTCCTTGCACATTTTGATTAATCAAAACATTGAGTTCGCTGTTAACAGGGTTAGGATATACATTAATGGAAGCAGATGCGGAAGAATTAGTTTGGCAACTTACAGTTATGATTTTTGAAGTGCTGGATTCGCCGTTAAAATCAAATTGTTTTAATCGGTAGTAATAAATTCTTGAGGTAACGCTGTTCGTATCAGTAAATTTGTAATTGTTTACAGCAGATGTTGTTCCCGCTCCACTCATTTTAACTAATTCATCAAATTTAATTCCATCGACACTTCTTTCTAGTGTAAAGTAATCGTTATTAATTTCTGATGAAGTGGTCCATTGTACAATGATGGAATTTTTTTCACAATCACCGGTAAAATTCACGAGCTCTACAGGAAGAGGAATAGATTGCGGAGCCAGGTTAAAATTTTCGGTATTGAAAGAGAGCCATGCATTTTTTGTTACGCTTGAAAGCACCGGTGAAGCCACACCCGCAATAGCGACACCTGAAATGCTTCTCCATTGAACCGGTGGAGCATTATAAGCCCATTGTGTCATAAGCAAAGAGGGTAATGGTGCGATGGCATCCTGAATATTATCAAAGTATAAGGTGATATCAGGAGAAGTTGTTCCACTTAATCCATTTATTTTCTGGTACCACAGCGGATTTATATTGCCCAGATTAGCATCCTTGAGGAGGATGGAGAAACCATCAACAGTTGGATTATTATTTACAAACCTTCCGGCATACGTATTGGCAGCGCCGTTAGTAGGAGTGAGACCGACCGGACGGAATCGAGGATTACCCTGACTGGAACCCATAGGGAAAAGGTATTGTCCGGTTGAATTTGTGTTGCGGCGTAAGCGTCCTGCGCCCGTGCTGCTCACAAATCCCTGTACCGGAGTTGAATTCAATGCTCCAAATCGGGTAACCGCATTCACAGAAGGATTGGTTACATGCATCCAAAATGACTGAGTAGCCAATTCGCGATCCCTTAAATGCAGCGTTCCTTCGCAAACAGTATTTAAGTTGAGTGTTTTTATTCCGGAACCGGCTAAAATTAAATCATAATAATTAGTGGTAGTAGTACCTGTGATTACCTGATTGGCTCCAAGTAATTCTGTGGAGCCCGGACTAGAATTGATGAATGCGTTTCCGGTGCTGTTGTTGGTCCAATCACCCGATAAAGTAATTTCTCCATTATTATCAATTCGACCGATGTTGGCTCCGTTGTCACGATTAATTATTCCACCCTGAATGGTGACCAGTGCATTTGTTTGAACATGAATAAGTGAGCCATCATTAACAATTAGTCCCGATCCGAAAGCCGGACAAGCCACAACAGTTATGTAGGCAGTTTTAGTAAGCGAATTATTTCCAAACGCATTGGTGGCTTGCAGCAATACATTGAAAATACCAGCAGTATTGTAAGTGATTACAGGATTTTGAACAGCCGATAAAAATGGTGTTCCTGATGTGAAAGCCCAGTTCCAACTTGTAGGTGAATTGGTAGATTGATCAGCAAAAGAAACCGTTGATCCCACACAAACCGTAGTAGGCCATCCTGTAAAAGCAGTTACCGGTGCCGAACATACGTTAACAGTTATGTAACCTGCAATAGTTGTCGAATTTGTTCCACTGATATTTGTAACAGTTAGCGACACAGCATAGCTTCCGGCAGAAGCATAGGTTATTGTTGGGTTTTGTAATATAGAAGTGGCAGGTGTTCCTCCGGCAAATGTCCAGGACCAGGTGTTCGGGCTGTTAGGTGATAAATCAGTAAAGTTTACGGTTCCACCTGAGCAAAGAGTAGTAGGTGAGGCCGAAAAAGAAGCCACAGGAGGCAGTGGACAATTATTTACAGTGATGTAAGCATTCTTGGTGATAGAGCCGGGGCCGTATGGATTGGTAGCGGTTAACGTTACTGCATATGTGCCGGGAGCAGCGTACGTTACGGAAGGATTTTGTAAAGCGGATGTGCCCGGAGCTCCCCCCGGAAATGTCCATGACCAGCTGGTTGGAGAGTTAGTTGAAAGATCATTAAAAAATACCTGCTGCCCTGTGCAAACCGAAAGAGGTGAAGCTGAGAAATTGGCTACCGGAGGTGGGCAGTTGTTAACAACAATATAATTCGTTTTCGTTTCTGTATCATTTCCTGAAGCATTCGAGACCACTAATGTAACCGTGTAACTTCCGGGACTGGCATAAGTAATAGCTGGCGGATTCTGTCCTACGAAAGCTGCAGGAACTCCTCCGGTAAATGTCCAGTTCCAGGTTGTAGGTATTCCCACACTTAAATCGGTAAATGTTACAGCTATGGAATTACAACCTGTTGTAGGGCTTCCCGAAAAGTTGGCTATTGGAGCATTGATTGCGCAGTTCGATGCATTTAATGCAACCATTGCAGAAGGGCCACATGTGTTGTTTACAACTGCCCGCGACATAATATCGTTCCCACCTGCAAGTTCACTAATAGCAGTGAGAGTTCTTCTATCGGTGTTGGGACCTACGGCATAATTCATTACAGTAACAGGCACAATAGTGTGTCCTAACTGGTGACTATGTCCTAATTCATGCAAAGCAACTGATTCAAAGTCGAATAATCCTCCTGCAGTGGGAGCGGGACCGTAATTCCAGTTGATACCTCCGGTACCATTTGTTCTGAATTTGAGATCATTTTCATTCAAATACCAAACATTGGCTGCACAGGCACTGTAATAAGAATAAGAAACACCCAATACTCCAGCAGGTAGCACACATGCGCCATCGAAGGTTACCAAATTAGTTCCATCAAGGGCCTGACAAGTGGTAGCAGTTGTTCCTGTTTTATTAAAATTTACGAAGGTGTTGCATCTCCAGGTTTGAAGCGCTCTTTCAAAAGAAGCAACAGCCGGAGCGTTTGCATTAAAAGTATTGTTGTATAAATAATTGTAGCCTCCAATACCATTGTCGCTGATAAGGTCGGGCTGATAATAAATGCCACCCGAATTTACATTTGATTCGTTGAAATTAATGATGATGCCGATTCCTGAAATGGTAGCTTCATTTAATTCATTCGTAACTCTTATAGTACCGCTACCTGATTGAGTAGGTACCCATGCCTGGATGGAAGTGGCACTCCACAAAATAATGTGATTTGCAGGAGTTGGAATAAATCCGGCTCCTCCATTATTGGCATCCCTGAATTCGAGTGAACGTGTGCCTCCGAAAGGTCCTGCTCCAAAGTTGGTTCCGGTAATAGTAACGAGTGAAAATGTTCCTGCTGTGGAAGGAGAAGTAATTGCGGTGATGGTTGGAAATGCAAGTGGTGCAGGACTTCCTCCCGGTCCTGAATTGGCCTGTTGAAATAAACTGAATGGGATGACTTCAGTAAACGGTTGTCCGGTGAGTGTTGTTAGATTTTGATACACCTGAACTGAAACATCGGGAAGTTCTGTGATTCCATCAACGGCTGTTTCCGATTTGAGATCAAATTTGATGAAAGACTGATTAGCTGCATATCCTTCAAATTGAAGCGATGGTGCAAATGGCGAAGCAGTATTAGGTACGGAAGCAGGAATTCCGAAGAATACCCCGACATCATCTATATTCAATTCAAGAGCCGGCTCCGCTTTAATCATGGTGTTCCCAACTATTCCACCTTCAGTAATAATTTCAATCTGATTAGTGTTGATAGTGCCTTTAAACACCTTGTACACCTCTATAACGTTGCTGGTATATATGAAATCCTGAGTGCTGTTCCAGAAAGAATTTTTACTTACAATTTTACCTTCAATAATTATATTGGATTGAAGTGTTCTTTCGGAAAGGGATACAGGATAAGTCATGCATTGCCCCATGGAGAAGGAGCTGATGAGCATGCTAAAAAACAAAAGGTAAAGCTTTTTCATAGGTGGTTGATTTTAGGGTTTTTGAAGCTTTATCGGATATTATTTCTTTTTGGAAGGAATTTCTTTTGTTTCAGCCGATGGAGAGGCTGATGGTGCCGTATTTTTCATAGGCTTGTAGTAGATTGCTGATTCAGCAGGTTGACCGTAAAGGTATGGAAGAAGGTATTTTCCGGATGCGTCGCCTGTTTTGGCAATTTCGACATCGCGTGCCTGAGGATTTTGCTGCAAGTAAGGATCATTTCTTTCGGCAGTGATCATCCAGGATACTTTCATTCCCGGCCCACCGCCTGCAATAATAAACTGCTTGTTTGAAATTTCCTGTTTAATAAAAAGATTTCCCTGCTGACCGATGGCAGTCAGATTATATGCATAATTGGTATTATTTACAGATTCGAAATACGTGGGGAGTTGAACTGTGGCCTCGCCATTTGCATCGAGCGTAATATTGCCTCTATAAATGTTCAGCACCTCATTAGATTCAATAGAGAAATGTTTTAGGAATTTGTTTGCCGGATCAAGGGGGTGGTCAATAACGAAGGGTTTTGTTCCGGAGGCAGCCATGTCACCATTCGAGAATATGGCATAGCGGGTTGGTCCATTAGGCGCAGCCAGCTCCTGACCCAGAATACCAACTGCATTGGTGCCGGTAGACTGATTATCACCAAAAATCGCCAATGAATTGTTTCCGGTTATTGTTCCTGCCGGAATAACACCCCACATGGCATATGGATTCACACCCAGATCGGCAATTGCAAGTATTCCGGTGCCGTTAGTTCCGAAGCCGCGCGCCAATACACCTTCTCCTGCTGCAGAATAAGAAGCCCCTATCACACCGGAGCCGGCAGAAGATGAGTCTACGCCGGTAACACCTGCTCCGCCGAAAAATGAAATTATAATTGTTTTACTGTTTGTTCCTAAAACTGCACTACCGGAAACTCCCGGACCTACCGCAGAAAATGCAAGCACCCCGAATCGAATAGCTCTGAAAGCACCGGCACTACCTGCAAGCAGATAAGTGCCTCCAAGGTTGTTCCCTGAGGCAATGAGGCCGGTTCCTGTTATATTGCCGTTATATGCCTGCACGCCGAAGCCTGCTGCACCTACAGATTGTCCGAGAATCCCTACTGAACTTCCTGAATTTCCAAATACACCTAGCCCTTGTGGATTTTCTCCGTATACTCCCGCACCTCCAACAACATTCACATATCCGTTAATGGCAAAATTGTTGGCAGCATTGATTGTCCCGGCATAACCGGTTCCGTAAACACCCAATACATCTCCGGCTTGAGTAGTGGCAGCATTAATTGATACAGGTCCTGTTCCGAATACCCTGATTCTTTCATTAGTTGCTGCACTACCACCTGTTTTAACTACAAAGTCAATGGCATCGGTAGTTCCAATGAAATTAGTTGTAGCTACGGTTCCGCTGTTTCCGGTTGTCATCCATGCGGGCGATGTAGCTCCACTTGCTACAACAAGGGTGCCGTTAGGATCTGCCAACACAACTCTGTTGCCAACGCCTGCCAAGGTTGATGAGCGAATATTACCGATCACATGTAATTTTTCAAGTGGAGTAGCTGTGCCGATACCAACGTTTTGGGCGTATATGTTTTTGTTGGGCAGGATTGTTAAAAGACAAACTGCAGCAAATGTTGATGTAAAAAATTTTTTCATTGTATGAATGTTCTATGGGTTAGGGGGCAGGGGGTTACTTATTTTCGAGAATCACAATTCTGGCTTTCAATTCTTCAATAATTTGCTGCTGCTCTTTAATGGCTTCTACAAGCACCGGAATCACCGAATCATAACTCACAGCTTTCACTTTAAGAGACTCCACTTCTGTATCCTGATCCATTCTTCCTGTGTTGAGAGACGGTATATTTTTTTCGGTAACTGCTTCAGGAATAATTTGTTCAAGTTCCTGAGCCAGAAAGCCTATTGTACGGCGAGAAGCCACAATGTATTTGGGATAGTCCTTCATATTAGCATCATAAGAATAGGCCTTCATCTGCATCACTTTTCCCAGGGAATTGGTGATGGGTTGGATGTTGGATTTCAATCGTTGGTCGGAAACAGTAAAGAAGCCGCCTGGTAAAATTGCTCCTACATCACCTCCAAAGAGTCCGGCCCATCCCAAAAGAGTCCCTTCCTGACCTTGAACACCAATGGCCGCTGCTGTTCCTGCAATTCCGCGCACACCGGCTCCATTAAAATTGGTACCGAAATATTCGCCTTGAACAGCACCAAAAATAGTGGCATTTCCGGTTAATATCTGACCATAAACGCCTCCTCCATTAGCGCCGGCAGGAACATAACCATTTATAGCCCAAGGAAATGCGACATTTCCAACAGCATTCATCAAATCACCGGGTACTACCGTATTAAAAGCGCCAACAAAAAATTCACCTAATGCGCTAAATCGCCCTCTTTCGATATTATTGGTTCTAAAACAGATGTTTTGAGCGTCGGTGGTACCTAAAAAGTTAACCCCTGCGGTGGTAATATTTCCACCAATCAAGGCACTATTTCCGGTAACCAGCCATCCCGGTGAGTTGGCTCCGGTTGCAACAATTAACGTCCCGTTGGGGTCGGCAAGTACGCTTCTGTTCCCTACTCCGGCTAAAGTTGATGAGCGAATATTACCGATCACATGTAATTTTTCGAGTGGGGTAGCAGTTCCTATTCCGACATTCTGCGCCCCGCTGTTGGTAATGCCGAAGATCACCATAAAAATGCAAAGTGTTGATTTGCATTTATTTACATAATAATTTGTCATTATTTTCAAATTTTGAGAACTATTTTCAAGTCAAATGTAAGCAAATAGAATATATCTTACAAGTTTCCTCTATTTTGTTGATAACAAGACGGTTCAATTAGTTGTTAAGCTGCAACCCCGGAGATCCTTTGTATCGAATTGTTGATAACTTTTACAATTGTTAAAACTGCTCAAATCGGGTCTTATAATTTTTTTCACTAACCATTTGTAAATCAAAATATGTTTCATACATTTGCAATCCCAAAATTTGGGGTGTTCTTTGAGTGTCTTAGTAAGTATAAGTATGCCGATGTAGCTCAGTTGGCCAGAGCTACTGATTTGTAATCAGTGGGTCGGGGGTTCGAATCCCTCCATCGGCTCTTCGGAATTAATGGCAACAGCCGTGCTGTCAAAATCTGTGGAAACACAGGTGAGGGGAGGTACCAGAGTGGCCAAATGGGACAGACTGTAAATCTGTTGTCTTACGACTTCGAAGGTTCGAATCCTTCTCTCCCCACCACTATTTATGACGGTTTCTGAACGTCAATAATGTTTAGAAATCTGAAAGTCAATTAATTCTGAATATAAAGTAAAATAGTCAACAGTTTATACCAGTCGAAAACTGAAATATATAAAACAATAAGCGGAAGTAGCTCATTTGGTAGAGCATCAGCCTTCCAAGCTGAGGGTGGCCGGTTCGAGCCCGGTCTTCCGCTCAAAGTTTAAAGAAGTATTTGAAGGGGCGAGAAGTTTACCCTTACGAATGGAAGAGAGCCCTGCCTGCCGAAACGAAGGTAGGTCTTCCGCTCCAGAAAATTGAAAGTATCAGAATCGCTGATATTAATATATATAAAGACATGATGTGCCTGAAGCCGGGTTCGCTGAACAACGGTTCTTCACCTGCTTCTGCTGATAAATTGGCCAATGTAGCTCAGTCGGTAGAGCACATCCATGGTAAGGATGAGGTCACCAGTTCGATCCTGGTCATTGGCTCCATAAAAAGGATGTGCCGTTAGTTAAAGCGTACGAATGAAATAATACCCTTCCTGTTTCAACCTGAATACCCGATTACCCGGTATAGGTACACAGGAACACTAAAACAGGAATCAAAAATCAATTAATAAAAACCACGTTTAATAATCATAAAAAATGGCAAAAGAAAAATTTGATCGTTCCAAACCCCACGTTAACATTGGAACTATTGGTCACGTTGACCACGGTAAAACGACCCTCACAGCTGCTATCACCTCTGTTCTTGCTAGTCAGGGACTCGCTGAAGTACGTGACTTCTCTTCAATCGATAATGCTCCTGAAGAAAAGGCAAGAGGTATTACTATCAATACATCGCATGTTGAATATCAGACGAAGACTCGTCACTATGCACACGTTGATTGTCCCGGTCACGCCGATTATGTAAAGAACATGGTTACAGGTGCTGCTCAAATGGACGGTGCTATTCTGGTAGTTGCTGCAACTGACGGACCTATGCCACAAACACGTGAGCATATCCTTCTTGCCCGTCAGGTTGGAGTACCTAAGATTGTTGTATTCATGAATAAAGTGGATATGGTTGATGATCCGGAACTTCTTGACCTTGTTGAGATGGAAATCCGCGAACTTTTGAGTTTCTATCAGTTTGATGGTGAAAATACCCCAGTCATCCGCGGATCAGCATTAGGTGGATTGAACAACGATCCTGCCTGGGTTCAAAAAATTAACGACCTAATGGAAGCAGTGGATACATTTATTCCAATTCCTCCACGTGATATCGACAAGCCATTCCTGATGCCGGTAGAAGACGTGTTCTCTATCACCGGTCGTGGTACTGTTGCAACAGGTCGTATCGAAAGAGGTATCATCAACTCTAACGACACTGTTGATATTCTTGGAATGCAGGAAAAGAAACTTACTTCTACAGTTACTGGAGTAGAGATGTTCCGTAAAATCCTTGATAAAGGTGAAGCAGGTGACAACGTAGGTTTGTTGTTACGTGGTATTGAGAAAAATGATATCCGCAGAGGTATGGTTATCGCAAAACCGGGTTCTATCACTCCACACACCGATTTCAAAGCTGAGATCTATGTATTGAAGAAAGAAGAAGGTGGACGTCACACTCCATTCCACAATAAATACCGTCCACAGTTCTATTTGAGAACAACAGATGTTACCGGTGAAATCGTACTTCCTGAAGGACGTGAAATGGTAATGCCTGGTGATAACGTAACTATCACTGTTCAATTAATTGTACCGGTAGCGATGGACAAAGGTCTTCGTTTTGCGATTCGTGAAGGCGGTCGTACTGTAGGTGCAGGACAGGTTATCGAAATCATTAAGTAATCAATTTATATCCGGTCAAACACAGTCGGTACCTTTATAAGGACCGGCTGTGTTTACCGGCTTAATGTGATTATCCCTTAGTATACGGGTGTAGCTCAATTGGTAGAGTAGTGGTCTCCAAAACCATTGGCTGGGAGTTCGAGTCTCTCCACCCGTGCAGAAATGATGGAACGGAGGAGGGGAGTTGGTATTAAGACCTGAATCTCGTTTCCGGCAAATGAAAAAGAATAACGTAAATAATTGTATCAAATAAGTCCGGGTAAAGATGGAAAAAATCAAGGCCTACATTAAAGATTCTTATAATGAATTGGTGCATAAAGTATCCTGGCCAACCTGGAGTGAACTTCAGAGTAGTGCAATGGTAGTTTTGGTTGCCTCACTTATTATTGGACTTATGGTATTTGGTATGGATACCGTGTTTCAGTTAGTAATGAACCTTATATACAGTTCTTTTTAACATTCTTTAGTGATGATCGATAAAAAGTGGTATGTAATCAGGGCCATTAGTGGCAAAGAAAAGAAGGTTAAGCAGTATATTGAGTCGGAAATTTCAAGACTGAAGTTGCAGGATTATGTTGCACAGGTTTTGATCCCGATGGAAAAAATTTACCAGATTAAAGACGGTAAAAAAATTAGCAAAGAAAGAAGTTATTTCCCGGGGTATGTTTTAATTGAAGCAAACCTGGCAGGAGAAATTCCACATATAATTGAGAATACAACCGGAGTAATCGGGTTCTTGGGTGCTAAAGGAGAGGCACCGGCTCCATTGAGAACTTCGGAAGTAAACAGAATACTTGGAAAAGTTGATGAATTGGCCGATTCAGAAGAGATCATTCACAATCCATTTGTAGTAGGCGAATCGGTGAAAGTAGTAGACGGTCCTTTCAATAGTTTCAGTGGGATTATTGAAGAGGTAAATGAAGAGAAGAAGAAGCTCAAGGTAATGGTTAAGATTTTCGGAAGAAAAACACCACTTGAGTTAAGTTATATGCAGGTAGAAAAAGAATAACAACCCTTCCGGAGAGGAATGTTACCGAACAGCAGAGCTTCCGCGCTGCAGGAAACAGGAATCAGAGGAACTATATACCCTTAAAAAAAATGGCTAAAGAAGTAGGAGCCCTCATAAAACTGCAGGTAAAAGGTGGAGCAGCAAACCCGGCACCTCCAATCGGTCCGGCGTTAGGTGCAAAAGGTGTGAATATTATGGAGTTCTGTAAGCAGTTTAACGCTCGCACACAGGACCAGGCCGGAAAAGTATTGCCGGTTATCATTACTGTTTACGTTGATAAATCTTTTGAATTTATCATTAAAACTCCTCCTGTTGCTGTTCAGTTACTTGAGGTAACGAAACAAAAATCAGGTTCCGCAGAACCAAATAGAAAAAAAGTTGCATCAGTATCCTGGACACAGGTGCGTTCAATTGCTGAAGCAAAAATGCCCGATCTTAACTGCTTTACCGTTGAATCGGCAATGCATATGGTTGCCGGTACTGCCCGAAGCATGGGAATTACAGTAGAAGGTGAGTTTCCCGGAAAATAATTAGTCCGGAACTAGTTTATTCATTTTAAACAATCGCAGAAAAATGCCACGTTTAACAAAAAAACAAAAGACTGTCGCCAATAAAGTAGACGGTATAAAACAATATTCATTGATTGATGCATCAAAGCTGGTGAAGGAAATCTCCTATACCAAATTTGACTCCTCAGTTGATCTTGCAGTTCGTTTGGGTGTTGATCCCCGCAAAGCCAATCAAATGGTTCGTGGAATTGTGACTCTTCCTCATGGAACAGGTAAAACGGTTAAAGTACTCGTGCTTTGTACTCCTGATAAGGAAAAAGAAGCTCTTGATGCAGGTGCCGATTTCGTTGGTCTGGATGAGTATATCAAAAAGATCGAAGATGGCTGGATCGACATGGATGTTGTAATTACCATGCCCGGTGTAATGGCGAAAGTGGGAAAGCTCGGAAAAGTACTTGGACCACGTAACCTCATGCCCAATCCGAAAACTGGAACCGTTACCAATGATGTTGGTAAAGCTGTGATGGAAGTGAAAGCCGGTAAAATCGACTTTAAAGTTGATAAAACAGGTATCATCCACGCCTCCATAGGAAAAGTATCTTTTGATGCACAGAAGTTGTACGACAATGCAAATGAGTTGCTCCAAACCATTTCAAAGTTGAAGCCTTCGTCAGCAAAAGGTGCCTATTTTAGAAGTATAGCAATGTCGAGCACCATGAGTGCCGGTATCAGAATTGATGCAAAATCCATTGCCGGTTAATTTAATTTAAACCTTAACATTCACATTCATATTAATGAAAAGGGAAGAAAAAGAACAGATCATCAGCTCACTTGTTGAGAATCTGTTAAAATACAATAATTTCTATATTGCCGATATCTCTAATCTGACGGTTGAAAAATCGAATCAGTTCAGAAGAATTTGCTTCAACAAAAACATCAAAGTTAATGTTGCAAAAAACTCTCTGATCCAGAAAGCTCTGGAGAGAATGGAAGGCGATTATTCTCCAATCTTTGAAGCTCTAAAAGGAACTTCTGCTATCATGTATTCTGATATCGGAAATGATCCTGCTAAAGTGATCAAAGAATTCCGCAAAAAATCTGACCGTCCACTTCTTAAAGGTGCGTGGATCGATTCAGCAATATTTGTTGGTGATAACAATCTCGATGCACTGGTTTCTCTGAAATCTAAGAATGAACTTATCGCAGATGTTATTGCATTGCTTCAATCTCCTGCTAAAAATGTTATCTCCGGACTTCAGTCAGGTGGACATAAACTATCAGGAATCTTAAAAACTCTGGAAGAAAGAGGTTCGTAGTGCTTCCCAAAGAACCTAATCTTTATACAAACTCAAAAATAATTAGTAACTAAAAAAACAATCAATAAAATGGCAGATTTAAATGCATTCGCTGAACAGTTAGTAAACCTTACTGTTAAAGAAGTTAACGAATTAGCAACAATTCTTAAAGACCAGTACGGTATTGAGCCTGCTGCTGCAGCTCCTGTAATGGTAGCCGGTGGTGGTGGTGGAGCTGCTGCTGTTGAAGAGAAAACATCTTTTGATGTTATCCTAAAAGCAGCCGGACAAAACAAACTTGCTGTTGTTAAACTTGTAAAAGAACTTACAGGTCTTGGTTTGAAAGAAGCGAAAGATCTCGTTGACGGTGCACCAAAACCAGTTAAAGAAGGTGTTGCCAAAGACGAAGCAAACACTCTTAAAGCACAACTTGAAGAAGCAGGCGCTGAGGTTGAAGTTAAATAACCCTATCAGAGCTTCATTCTGAAATTCAGACCTCTACTCCGGTTCTCGGAGTAGAGGTCTATACCCTTTTATATACCGGCGTGATATCACGAACGGTTTTTAGTGTGTTTTAATATTAACTAATCCTTTAAAACCTAAATCCCTTGGCCGCAATTCAAAACTCACCTCAGAAGAACAGCGTTAAAAGGATAAATTTCTCATCCAGTAAACAGGCTATTGATTATCCTGATTTTCTTGAAGTTCAGTTAAAGTCTTTCCAAGACTTTTTCCAACTCGAAACCACATCCGATAACAGGCATAATGAGGGCCTGTTTAAAGTTTTCAGTGAAAATTTCCCGATCTCTGATTCCAGAAATAATTTCGTTCTGGAGTTTCTCGATTATTTCGTGGATCCTCCCAGATATTCTCTGGATGAATGCATCGAAAGAGGGCTTACTTACAGCGTTCCGCTCAAAGCGAAACTGAAACTGTATTGTACCGATCCCGATCACGAAGATTTTGAAACCATCATTCAAGATGTTTACCTGGGTACCATTCCTTACATGACTCCAAAAGGGACGTTTGTAATTAATGGAGCCGAACGTGTGGTTGTTTCTCAGCTTCACCGTTCACCCGGAGTATTTTTTGGACAAAGTCGCCATGCGAATGGAACCAAACTTTACTCTGCAAGGGTTATCCCTTTCAAAGGATCCTGGATCGAGTTTGCTACCGACATCAACAACGTGATGTATGCCTACATCGATCGTAAGAAAAAATTCCCGGTAACCACTCTTCTCAGAGCAATCGGATATCAGACAGATAAAGACATTCTTGAAATTTTTGGTCTTGCCGACGAATTAAAAGTTAGCAAAGCCGCTCTTAAAAAAGCTATCGGAAGAAAGCTTGCTGCAAGGGTATTAAAAACATGGGTTGAAGATTTCGTTGATGAGGATACCGGTGAAGTGGTTTCTATTGAGCGTAACGAAGTGATCCTCGAAAGAGAGACCATTCTCGAAGACGATCATATTGATTTGATCTCTGATTCAGGAGTGAAAGTGGTGATTCTTCACAAAGAAGACACCAACTCTGCTGACTATGCAATTATCTATAACACGCTACAGAAAGATACATCCAACTCCGAAAAAGAAGCGGTTGAACATATCTATCGTCAGCTTCGTAATGCGGAACCACCGGATGAAGAAACTGCACGAGGAATTATTGATAAACTCTTCTTTTCTGATAAGCGTTATGATCTGGGTGAAGTAGGAAGATACAGAATCAACAGAAAGTTGGGTCTTGAAATTCCTGAAGATACCAAGGTACTTACCAAACAAGATATTATCTCTATCATAAAGTATCTCATCCAGCTTATCAACTCAAAGGCCGATGTGGATGATATTGATCACTTGAGCAACAGACGTGTGAGAACAGTTGGTGAACAATTGTACTCTCAGTTTGGAGTTGGTTTGGCTCGTATGGCCAGAACAATTCGTGAGAGAATGAACGTTCGTGATAACGAAGTTTTTACTCCTGCCGATCTTATCAATGCAAAAACACTTTCTTCTGTGATCAACTCGTTCTTCGGAACCAATCAGTTGTCGCAGTTCATGGATCAAACCAATCCACTGGCTGAAATCACTCATAAGAGGAGGTTATCTGCCCTTGGACCAGGGGGTCTTTCGCGTGAGCGTGCCGGATTCGAAGTCCGTGACGTTCACTATACCCACTACGGACGTTTGTGTACCATTGAAACTCCTGAGGGTCCCAACATCGGACTTATCTCCAGTTTGTGTGTGTATGCAAAAATCAATAATCTTGGATTTATATCTACTCCTTACCGTACCATTGTTGATGGAAAAGTGGAGGTAGATAAGCCGGTAATTTATCTTACTGCAGAGGAAGAAGATTCAAAGGTAATCGCTCAGGCGGTTTCTAATATTGATGAAAAAGGAAACTTTAAAGATGCAAGAATTAAAGCTCGTTATGAGGGTGATTTTCCGGAGGTAGAGCCTGTAAAGCTACAACTGATGGATGTTGCTCCAAACCAGATTGCTTCAATCGCAGCTTCGTTAATTCCTTTCCTCGAGCATGATGATGCCAACCGAGCACTGATGGGATCAAACATGCAGCGCCAGGCAGTTCCACTGTTGAGACCGGAAGCTCCTATTGTAGGAACAGGTCTTGAAGGAATTGTGGTTCGCGATTCACGTGTACTTGTGAATGCTGAATCAGATGGTGTTGTTGAATATGTTGATGCCAATGAAATTGTTATCAGAAGCTATCGTAATGAGGATGAAAAACTCATCAGTTTCGATGACGATTTAAAAGTATACAAACTCACAAAATATCAGAAAACCAACCAGAATACCAGTATCAACCTCAAGCCAATTGTTAAAAAAGGGGAGAAAGTGAAATTGGGTCAAGTGTTGTGCGAAGGTTATGCAACACAGGATGGTGAACTTGCTTTAGGAAGAAATCTTAAAGTAGCATTCATGCCCTGGAAAGGTTACAACTTTGAAGATGCGATTGTAATTTCGGAGCGCGTTGTGCGCGAAGATATTTTTACTTCGCTTCACGTGGATGAGTACAGCATTGAAGTTCGCGACACCAAAAGAGGTCTCGAAGAACTTACAGCAGATATCCCTAACGTGAGTGAAGAAGCAACTCGTGAACTGGATGAAAATGGTTTGATAAGAATTGGTGCCGAAGTTCAGGAAGGTGATATCCTCATTGGTAAAATTACTCCTAAAGGTGAAACAGACCCTTCTCCGGAAGAAAAACTTTTGCGTGCCATCTTTGGTGACAAAGCCGGTGATGTAAAAGACGCATCTCTTAAAGTTCCACCATCTGTAAAAGGTGTTGTAATCAATAAAAAACTATTCTCTCGTGCCGTTAAGGATAAAACCAATAAGGTGGATGAGAAAACTGTTATTGCCAAAATCGACGAAGAGCAGTCAAAAGCACTTGTTGAACTGAAAGCAAAACTGGTAGATAAATTATTCATTCTTGTAAGCGGAAAAACTTCACAGGGAGTACTCGATAACTTTAAAGAAGCTCTTATCCCGAAAGGTGCAAAGTTCACACAGAAGATTTTATCTGAAATTGATTATGCAAATATCAATCCGAACAAATGGACTACTGACAAGGAAAAAAATGAGCAGATTAAAAAATTACTCCACAACTATAACATCAAAGTTAATGATGTGATAGGAGGATATAAGCGTCGGAAATTTGCTATTCAGGTAGGTGATGAATTACCTCCGGGAATTATGCAGTTGGCGAAAGTTTATATTGCGAAAAAGAGAAAGCTTAAAGTGGGAGATAAGATGGCCGGTCGCCACGGAAACAAGGGTATTGTTGCGCGTATCGTTCGTGATGAAGATATGCCCTACCTTGAAGATGGAACACCGGTAGACATTGTACTCAACCCGTTAGGTGTACCTTCCCGTATGAACCTTGGACAGATTTATGAAACGGTACTTGCATGGGCAGGTCAGAAATTGGGCGTGAAATTTGCCACTCCTATTTTTGATGGAGCTACAATTGCCGATATCGAACATTATATTTCCAAAGCCGGTCTTCCTTCGTTCGGAAGTACCTACCTGTATGATGGTGGTACCGGAGAACGATTTGATCAGCCTGCTACTGTTGGAATTATTTACATGCTGAAACTGGGGCACATGGTGGATGATAAGATGCACGCACGTTCTATCGGACCTTACTCTCTCATTACTCAGCAACCTCTGGGTGGTAAAGCCCAGTTCGGAGGTCAGCGTTTTGGTGAGATGGAGGTTTGGGCAATAGAGGCATTTGGTGCCGCTAACATCCTTCAGGAACTTCTTACGATTAAGTCGGATGACGTAATGGGTCGTGCAAAAGCGTACGAGTCGATCGTTAAAGGCGAAAATCTTGGAACTCCCGGAATCCCTGAATCCTTCAATGTATTGCTTCATGAACTTAGAGGACTTTGTCTGAAAGTTTCATTGGAGTAACCACGAATGGTTCTCAGGAAGTGCATTATTAACTAATCAAGAAATCAAAAAAAATGGCCATAAAGAAAGATTTCAAAATCAAAAGTAACTTCTCAAAAATTATCATCAGTCTCTCTTCTCCCGAGAATATCCTGGAGCAATCGAGTGGTGAAGTTTTGAAGCCTGAAACAATCAACTACAGGACCTACAAGCCTGAAAGAGATGGATTGTTTTGTGAAAGGATCTTTGGTCCTGTAAAGGATTGGGAATGTCACTGTGGTAAGTATAAAAGAATTCGCTACAAAGGAATTGTATGCGACCGTTGCGGTGTTGAGGTTACCGAAAAGAAAGTTCGTCGCGAGCGTATGGGGCACATTCAATTGGTGGTTCCTGTTGCACATATCTGGTATTTTCGTTCTCTTCCCAACAAAATCGGTTACCTGTTAGGTCTTCCTACCAAAAAGCTTGACCTTATCATTTACTACGAACGTTATGTGGTAATACAAGCAGGTATCAAAGCCGATGATGGAGTAAATTATCTCGATTTCCTTACTGAAGAAGAGTACCTCAGCATTCTTGAGAACCTTCCTAAAGAAAATCAGCATCTCGACGATAATGATCCTAATAAGTTTATTGCCAAGATGGGTGCCGAAGCACTGCATGATTTATTAGCTCGCCTTGATTTGGATGTGTTGTCATACAAACTCCGTTATCAGGCAAGTACTGAAACTTCTCAGCAACGTAAGAATGAAGCGTTAAAGAGATTGCAGGTTGTTGAAGCTTTCCGTAATGCAAACACACATATCGAAAATCGTCCTGAATGGATGATCGTGAAAGTGGTTCCTGTTATTCCACCGGAATTGCGCCCACTCGTTCCGTTAGATGGAGGTCGTTTCGCAACTTCAGATTTGAATGATCTGTATCGTCGTGTGATCATCCGTAACAATCGTTTGAAAAGACTTATCGAAATTAAGGCTCCTGATGTAATCCTTCGTAATGAAAAAAGGATGTTGCAGGAAGCTGTTGATTCGCTTTTTGATAACTCAAGAAAAGTTAATGCCGTTAAAACAGAATCTAACCGTGCTTTGAAATCCCTTTCAGATAGTTTGAAAGGTAAGCAGGGTCGTTTCCGCCAAAATCTTTTAGGTAAGCGGGTGGATTATTCGGCTCGTTCGGTAATCGTTGTTGGACCTGAATTGAAACTGCATGAGTGCGGATTGCCAAAAGATATGGCAGCAGAACTTTTCAAGCCTTTTATCATTCGTAAGATGATTGAAAGAGGCATCGTGAAAACTGTTAAATCAGCAAAGAAAATTGTTGATCGCAAGGATGCAATCGTTTGGGATATCCTGGAGAATGTTCTGAAAGGACATCCTGTAATGCTTAACCGCGCCCCGACTCTTCACAGATTAGGTATCCAGGCTTTCCAGCCAAAGCTAATCGAAGGAAAAGCGATTCAATTGCACCCGTTAGTTTGTACTGCGTTTAACGCCGATTTCGACGGTGATCAAATGGCTGTTCACGTTCCACTTGGAAATGCAGCGATCCTGGAAACGCAAATGCTGATGCTCGCTTCTCATAACATCCTTAACCCTGCCAATGGTGCGCCGGTAACTGTTCCTTCACAGGATATGGTTTTGGGTCTCTATTACATGACCAAAGGAAAGAGGAATGATAAAGATACCAAAGTAAAAGGTGAAGGTCTTAGTTTTTATTCACCCGAAGAAGTTATCATCGCTTACAACGAAGGCCGCATTGATTTGCACGCCTGGATTAAAGTGAAGGTGAATGTTCGTGAAGATGAAACGTTAGTTAATAGACTTACTGAGACAACTGTTGGACGTGTGTTGTTCAATCAGGTGGTTCCTAAAGAAGTTGGTTTGATCAACGAACTGCTTACCAAAAAATCGTTGCGTGAAATCATCAGTGATGTATTGAAGAGAACAGGTATTGCGAAAACTGCAGCCTTCCTCGACGATATCAAAGACATGGGCTTCAAAATGGCATTCCGAGGAGGTCTTTCTTTTAACCTGAATGATGTAATGATTCCGGTTCAGAAAGTGGAACTCGTGAAGAAAGCACATGAAGAAGTTGAAGAGGTAAGGAGTAACTATAACATGGGATTCATTACCAACAACGAACGTTATAATCAAATTATCGATATCTGGACCCGTACCAATTCAAGAATTACTGAAAATCTGATGAAGCAATTAATTGCCGACAGACAGGGATTCAATGCTGTTTACATGATGTTGGATTCGGGAGCCCGTGGTTCCAAAGAACAAATTCGTCAGTTAGGCGGTATGAGGGGATTGATGGCGAAACCACAAAAATCAGGAGCGAGCGGAGGTGAGATTATTGAGAACCCAATTCTTTCCAACTTTAAGGAAGGTCTTTCGATTCTCGAGTATTTTATTTCAACTCACGGTGCGCGTAAAGGTCTTGCCGATACCGCCCTTAAAACAGCTGATGCCGGTTACCTTACCAGAAGGCTTGTTGATGTTGCACAGGATGTAATCATTAATGAAGAAGACTGTGGTACGTTAAGGGGTCTTGCTGAAACTGCATTGAAAAATAATGAAGAGGTAGTTGAAACACTTTACGATAGAATATTGGGTCGTGTTTCTTTACACGATATCTATCATCCGTTAACAGGTGAATTAGTTATTGAATCAGGTTCGGAAATCACTGAGGGAATTTGTGATACTATCGAAAAATCACCCATCGAAATGGTGGAAATTCGTTCGGTACTTACATGTGAATCAAAAACAGGTGTTTGCGGAAAATGCTACGGACGTAACCTTGCAACCGGAAGAATGGTTGGTAAAGGAGAAGCTGTTGGTGTTATTGCAGCACAGTCAATCGGTGAGCCGGGTACACAGCTTACACTTCGTACCTTCCACGTGGGTGGTACCGCTTCAAAAGCAGCAACCGAATCTCAGTTGCTTGCTAAGTTTGGCGGAAGAATAGAGTTTGAAGAGGTTCGCACCATCGCTTATAAATCAGAGAAAAAAATTACTGATGTTGTTCTCGGTCGTTCAGGTGAGATCAGGATTGTGGACAATAAAACAAAAGCTGTTCTGGCTACCACCAACGTTCCATACGGTGCTCAATTGTATGTGAAAGAAGGCGATATTGTTGAAAAAGGACAGATGATGTGTGAATGGGATCCATACAACGCCGTTATCGTTTCTGAGATGGCAGGAAAGATCGAGTATGAACACATTGAAGAGAATATTACTTTCCGTGAAGAATCCGATGAACAAACCGGTTACAAAGAGAAAGTGATTATTGATAGCCGTGATAAAACCAAAAACCCTGTCATCAAAATTGTAACCGATGGCAAAGGAAAAGATAAAGAAGTACTGAAAGCATATAACATTCCGGTAGGAGCTCACATTGTTGTAAATTCAGGAAGTAAAATTATAGCAGGACAAGTAATCGTAAAGATCCCACGTGCCACCGGCAAATCCGGTGACATCACGGGAGGACTTCCAAGGGTTACTGAATTGTTCGAAGCGAGAAATCCTTCTAACCCTGCCATTGTTTCTGAAATCGACGGTGAAGTTTCTTATGGAGGTATTAAGCGTGGTAACAGAGAAATTATCATTACATCCCGCGAAGGTGATGTTAAGAAATATCTCGTTCCACTTTCCAAACATATCCTTGTACAGGATAATGACTTTATCAGAGCGGGTTCTCCGCTTTCTGATGGTGCCATCACACCTTCCGATATTCTTAGTATTAAAGGACCTGCAATGGTTCAGGAATATCTTGTTAACGAAATTCAGGAAGTTTACCGTTTGCAAGGGGTAAAAATTAACGATAAGCACTTTGAAGTAATCGTACGTCAAATGATGCGAAAAGTGGTTATTGAAGATCCGGGAGATACTAAGTTCCTTGAAAAAGAGCATGTGAACAAAATCGATTTCATGGAAGAAAATGATAGCATCATCGATAAGATGGTCGTCATGGAGCCGGGTGATTCACCTAATTTCAAAGCCGGACAAATCATCAGTATCAGAAGGCTCAGAGATGAGAATTCGGTATTGAAACGTAAGGATTTGAAAACTGTGGAAGCACGTCATGCTATTTCTGCAACCTCTACACCATTGCTTCAGGGAATTACGCAAGCATCTCTGCATACTAAGAGCTGGATTTCTGCGGCATCCTTCCAGGAAACAACTAAAGTGTTGAATGAAGCTGCAATTGGCGGAAAAATCGATCACCTGTTAGGATTGAAAGAGAATGTTATTGTTGGTCACCTGATTCCGGCCGGAACAGGATTGAGAGAATACGAAAAATTGATCGTAGGTTCTCAGGAAGAATATGACTTACTGATGGCATCTAAAAGAACAGGGAAAGAAGAATTGGCCGGACAGGAATAATTGATAAGGTCAAATGATACATGAACCGCTTTCAATTCCGAAGGCGGTTCTTTTTTTTCCTACTTAATTTAAAAATTGATTAATTTTACTCTAAAATACAAAACCATGGAAGAAAAAAATCCAAACCAATTAAATATTGAACTCACTGAAGAAATAGCTGAAGGAGTTTACAGCAATCTTGCAATTATTACACACAGTAATTCTGAATTTGTAATTGATTTCGTAAAAGTGATGCCCGGAATACCAAAGGCAAAAGTGAAATCAAGAATTGTTTTAACGCCTCAACACGCAAAGCGCTTGTTGTCGGCGCTGGCTGATAATATTTCGAAATTCGAATCCGTTCACGGTACCATTAAGCAAACTGAGGGGCTGTCGATTCCCATGAATTTCGGCGGACCAACAGCACAGGCCTAATATAATTTGTTAATGATTGAAGAAGTGTCGGAACGGATTCGGACTTCTTTCATCTCTAATTACTGTCATACTGTTAACAGTGGATCAGTTGATGCATGAATAAAGGTATGTGGTTGCTTTTTTTAGCTCTTGCATAAATGCATGTTCCATTTTTGAAGGCATATGCGGATAAGGCTATTTCCTTTAGCAGGGATGCTTTAGAGAATAACTCACATGATCAGGCTAAATGGTCAACAGCAACACATGATTTTGCAATACAAGATTGGAAAGTGAGGATATATGTTTCCGGTGAAAAGGTGCTACAGAAGTAATTTAATCCAGTGCACGTTTGTTGAATATTATGTATCCAAAATGAAATAAAATCGAAATTGGATTTTCACGTTTTTCATAATAATTAACACTCAAACTTACGGGCCCAACCGGGCTGTTATAAATCCCTGAAAAGACTGCTAAAATAGATCTGCTTTCAAAAGCAGTTGCATATTTAGCTGTGAGATCGGGTTTTTGAATGATTTGTTGAAATGGCTGGAAGAGATAGCCCTCCAAACGGAGTTCGAAATTGGATTTGAGATCGACAATTGATTTCAGCCCGGCTCCAATGTAATTGTGTGCCCTGTAAGTATCGAGGAAAATAGTTTTGCTTTGTGCAGTAGGTTGGTATACTTGAGCAGATAAAATTGTGGCGGTGTAATTGGCAAAAAAGGGTTGTGAAGATAAATACATATCGGTAGTAAATCCGAAAGTAAATGCACCAACACTCTTAAAAAAATTGTCATAGTTCATTTTAAGCTGAAACCACTGATGGAAATCCGTAACCGTATCGGTAAACATGGCGGTTGTTCCCGGAATAGTTTCTTCTTCGCCACTTACCAACCGGCCGGTAATGCTGATATATGTTCCTTTGTCGGCATACATTTTTTTATTCATTGTGCTCCTCTCAAACTGAACGGCACCTGTCCAGCCACCAAATTCTGTTCGGTCAGCAACATCCTCACTTGAAAAATCTCTGGTCTGATAATATTGATTGATAAGATTGAAATTTCCTGCTGAGATAACCACTTTCCCTTTGTTACGTGCCGGAATCCCAAAATTGACTCCGTATGTGCGGTCAGACTGAATGAGATACGCAGGTTTGATATCTTCAAGAAATGCTGAACTACTTTTGAAATAATCGAAGCGGTTAATGATGGCAACAGGTTCTATGTAATAATTTAACCTTCCCGGAATATCGTATCGTAATCTAACCGCTGCAGAATTATATAATTTACCAAAATAAATATTGCCACTAGCACTTAGCGAATGCTTTGCCCAAAAATTATACTGCAAGCCTACGTAAGCCTGATTAATAGGACTTGATGAAATATTTCCTCCAAAGTCCACTATCAGATCCTTTTCTCTTTTTATTAAAATATCAACATCATAATATCCTGTTGAATCATTGTAATGCAAACGAGGGAAAATGGATTTAATATTCTTATCACTCAGTAATTGAAAGTACGGCGTTTTGAATTGATCAATACTCAAACATTCATTCTCATGGTTGAGTATATTCCTGACATAAATTTCCTGTTTTGAATTAATGCCGGTAGCGTTTATTTTATCAATATAAATCTCTTTGAGTTCAGACCTGAAAGCTTTTCTTCTTGCAGCTAATGAATCGGCAGGCACACGACTTTGAATGCTTGCTTTAATATAATCCATACTCCTGATTGTTGCCTGGTATCCTGAGTCAATGGCTGCTTTGAGTTCATCAAAATTAAATAAGCCAATGTCATCAACTAAAGGTGCAATTAAAATATCATTTTCTCTGGGAACAGCATACGTAGTTGTTTGAATGAGCATGGTTTTGAACATCGACAACACATTTTCTTCATAGGGAATATTGGGATAGGAGCCGGTATTAACCCCAATTATTATGTCAGGGTTGAAATCATTCAGCATCACATCGGCCGGGAAATTATTATAGATACCACCGTCAAAGAGAATCATATCATTATAAATTACCGGCGTAAAATAAAAAGGGTATGCCATAGAAGCTCTCACAGCCATAGGAAGATCACCTTCGCTGAAAACTATCTGGCGCTTCGATTTAATATCCGCCGCAAGGCAGCGAAACGGAACAAATAGACTGTCGAAGTTATAGCCGGCCTGAGCAATAGCAGGTGACATTCCTTCCATCAAAGCAAAATCGGATCGTGCAGAACTGATAACACTATTTGGTAGTCTTGTTCTCAGCAATGAATCAAGCGAAAATTTTAATGTGACCCATGAAGCATCCGGTTCAGGTTTCTTAAAGTAATAATCGAGCTCTTCATTAATTTTGCCTGTGGCCCATTCTCTAAATTCTGGAGACAAAACCAGTGTTTCAATTTCAGCAGGCGTTAGACCAATTGCATAAAATGAACCCACAACAGCACCCGCCGATGTGCCTGTGATATAATCTATAGGAATTCCATTTTCTTCAAGAGCTTTTAAGACACCAATATGTGCCATCCCCTTTACACCGCCGCCACTCAAAACCAATCCTGTTTTTTGTGCAACGACCACTTCCGGCAGAACCGCCTTCAATAAAAGCAACAGAAAAAAAACATAAAGTTTAAGTTTCATAATTGGCTGTTCAATTTTTGATATTTATAGAAGTTTGAACTTTATTGATGAGGTCATTAAAATAAGCAGGAGATTTTAGCAGATGTGAACCGTACCACGAGAAGCACTCGCCATCAACGGTAAAGCAGGCTGTGTCGGGAAACATTTCATTAAATTCTTCTATATGTTTTGCTGAAAAGGGGTAGGGTTCTGATGATAACAAAATCACGTCAGCATTTAAACTGCATATATCATCAACAGTTAGTTCAGGATAACGAGTATTGGGAGTCAAAACATTTTTCATTCCACAATGTAACAACATTGAATTAATAAAGGTGTCGCTTCCTGCCGCCATATAAGGATTTTTCCAGATCAAATATAATGTACGTAGCTCAATTGGAGATTTTTTTATTTCAGAAAAATTATTTTGTATCCCTATAATAATTTTCTCCGCTTCACTTTCTTTTTGAGTAATCTGTCCTATTTTATGTATCATTTCAAGAGCTGAATCGAAACTATTCACGTCGCTAACCCACACCGGGTATTTTTTTTCGAGGGCTTCAATATCACTTTTTAAATTCTCCTCTTTGTTTGCAATTATCAAATCGGGATTTAATTTTTGTATTGCATCGTGATTCACTTTTTTAGTTCCTCCAATCCTGGTTTTAGAACGAAATATTTCCTCAGGGTGAATACAGAATTTGGTGATCCCGGCAATTTCATTTTTTAATCCCAAATCAAACAATAGTTCAGTGAGTGAAGGTACCAATGAAACAATGCGTGAAGGAGGTTTGTTAATCCTGACTTTACGCATCATCTGGTCGGTATGATTCATAGGATAATTTATCAATTGGCCAAAGCTTTCACAATATCAAATCTTGTGATGATATAATTTTTATCGAGTTTAAAATCCTTCACAAGCACTGCATCATTAGCGTTGGTAATCATTCCGGCAAGAACATCAAGAGGTGTTGATGAGTCAACAAACGGAAGTGCCTCTTGCATAATTGATGAAACAGGGGATTTAGTTATTTCAGGATTACCAATAATGGAATTAAAAACCAAATCTTCACTAATTGAACCAATGATTCGGTTATCCTGTGTAACGGGTAGTTGAGAGATGCTGTAATCGGTAATCAGCTTCATGGCATCGCCAATAGCATCGGTATTTTTTATAGTAATAAGATCACCGTTTTTATTGGACGCTACAATATCTTTAGCAGTCATTCCTGTTTTATCGGTATATCCTTTTGCCCTCATCCATTCATCATTAAAGATTTTTCCAAGGTAACGGGTGCCGTGATCGTGAAAAATAACAACAACGGTTTCACCTTCTTTAAAATTATCTTTAAGCTGGATTAAACCTGCCATAGCAGAACCGGCAGAGTTTCCAACCCAGATACCTTCTTTTTGAACAATCTGACGTGTCATCAGAGCTGCGTCTTTATCAGTAACTTTTTCGAAGTGGTCGATTAAACTGAAGTCGACATTCTTTGGTAAAAAATCTTCACCAATACCTTCGGTTACATAAGGGTAGATTTCATTTTTGTCGAAGATGCCGGTTTCTTTATATTTTTTAAATACGGAACCATAGGTATCAATACCCCAGGCTTTCATATTAGGATTTTTTTCTTTCAAAAATTTAGCTGTACCGCAAATGGTTCCACCTGTTCCTACACCAACCACAAGATGGTCGATTTTACCCTCTGTTTGAGCCCAGATTTCAGGTCCGGTGGATTCATAATGTGCTAATGAATTTGAAAGGTTATCGTATTGATTGGGATAAAAAGAGTTTTCTATTTCACGATTCAGGCGGGCGGCAACCGAATAATAAGAGCGTGGGTCTTCGGGTTCAACGTTGGTAGGACAAACAATTACTTCGGCACCATATGCTCGCAAAGCATCCACTTTTTCCTTGCTTTGCTTGTCGGTTGTTGTGAAAATACAACTGTATCCTTTTACGATGGCTGCAATTGCCAGGCCCATACCGGTATTTCCAGAAGTGCCTTCAATAATGGTTCCTCCCGGCTTCAAACGGCCCGATTTTTCAGCATCTTCAACCATTTTGAGTGCCATACGGTCCTTTATCGAATTGCCCGGGTTGAAAGTCTCAACTTTGGCTAAAACAGTTGCTTTAACTTCGGAAGCCACCTTGTTGAGTTTCACAAGTGGCGTATTTCCAATGGTTTCTAAAATATTCTTACAGTACATAAAATTTATTTGTTTAAAGAATTGCAAAGGTACAAAAAGCCCTTAAAAGGGGAAATTAAACCTGCTTATTGGTCAATCAAAACGGATGACCTTTGCTGGGGAGATTTTTGAAATGACCATTGATGGCCCGATAAGCATAATAAAGCAGGCCAGAATCGTGCCGGCATTGAGTATTAAAAGATGCCAAAGAGAGAAATTTACAGGCACCTGAGAAACATAATAGGATTCCTGAGGAAGGGTCACGAATCCAAACTTCCATTGCAATGCAGCCAGAGTTATTCCTAAAATGTTTCCGGCCAAAATTCCTCTTCCAATTACCGGAACAGCAATGTAAATAAAAAGTTTACGCACGCTTCGGTCCGATGAACCCATTGATTTGAGAATTCCTATGAGCCCGGAGTTTTCAAGAATGATGATGAGTAACGTGGATATCATACTTATACCTGCAACCAATAATATAAGTGTAATGATGATAATTACATTTACATTTTGGAGATCGAGCCAATGAAATATTTGTGGATATTGTTCTTTGATACTTTGAGTATAATACTGATATCCTGCCGTTGCATACACAGCATCATTCATTTCATCAAGTTTATCAAAATCGGTGAGCATAATTTCAATACCACCTGCCTGATCGATGCTCCAGTTGTTCAGTTTTCGTATAATATCGATGTTGCAGTATGCGTACAGGTTGTCAAACTCATCCAGGCCGGTTTCATATATTCCGGTTATTTTTAGTTTGCGTATGCGTGGAGGCTGTTCAATAAAATACACCACCATTTCATCGCCGGTTTTGAGCGCCAGGTTTTTGGCTGTTTTTAAAGATATCATCACTTCAGGAAGTGCTGCAGAATCTTTAAGCTGAATGATCCGGCCTTGGACAATTTTTTCTTTAAAAAATTCCCAGTTATAATCATCAGAAACACCTTTCAGAACAACTCCCTGAATTTCTTCATTGGTTTTGATGATGCCTGCTTTGGTAGCATATTGTTGCACATGTTTGATCTGTGGATTTTTCTTAAGTTGACCAATAAATTCAGCATTTGTTGATACAGGCACTTCTTCATAAGAATTATTTGAATCAAAATTATTAATCCTGATATGAGCGCCAAAGCCAATAACTTTGTTGGTAATTTCGTTACGAAAGCCAGTCACAACCATTACTGCAAGGATCATCACCGCCATGCCCAGAGCGATTCCTCCGGTGGCCACTTTGATGATCGGGTTGGTCATCCTGCGGTTACCGGATTTGCTGGTCAGGATTTTTCTGGCTATAAATGTTTCGAAACCCAAAGTTTTTATTGAATTAAAGCGACAAATTTATCACTTTCGCATCATTATAATCATTTAATCCTGCCAATGACTCAAATAAATTATTTTATTCTTGCCATCATGTTGGCTTTCCATTCGGTTTCCTGCAAAGGCAATACAAACGATTCGGCATTCATTGCGGGTGTTGATAGTACTTCAATAATAACGGGTGCCGAAAAGTTAAGCGAATACCTGCCTTTACTCAAAGGAAAGAGAATTGCTGTTGTAGCCAACCAAACTTCTATGGTAGGAGAGGTTCATTTGGTGGATAAGCTTATCGCAGGAAAAATTGATGTTCAGCAGGCTTTTGCTCCCGAACACGGTTTCAGAGGAGAAGCCGGTCCCGGTGACAAGGTGGATTCAGGTAAAGATCCGTTAACAGGCATTAAAGTAATTTCTTTGTATGGATCGCAAAAAAAACCTCAGCCGGAGGATCTGAAAGATATCGACATAGTGGTTTTTGATATTCAGGATGTGGGAGCAAGGTTCTACACTTACATTTCTACTCTCCATTATGTGATGGAGGCTTGTGCCGAAAATAATGTTTTGCTACTGGTACTCGACAGGCCCAATCCAAATGGATTTTATGTTGATGGGCCGGTATTGGATACTGCATATCGATCTTTTGTAGGTATTGCTCCTATTCCTGTGGTACACGGTCTAACGGTGGGCGAATATGCGATGATGGCGAATGGTGAGGGATGGTTAAAGAATTCGGTAAAATGCAAAATGAGTGTTGTGAAAATGAATAATTACACACATGATAAATTGTATGAGTTGCCTGTGAGGCCATCACCTAATTTGCCGGGAATGAATTCAATATATTTATATCCTTCGCTCTGTTTTTTTGAAGGTGCAGCTGTATCGGTAGGAAGAGGGACCTCAAAACCGTTCGAGATAATTGGTTTCCCCGGATATAAAAATGGGAATATAAAATTTACACCTGTTGAATTGCCCGGAATTATAAAAGATCCCCCTTATGAGGGAATCGAATGTGATGGTATTGACCTAAGCAGTTACTCCGGACAAATGATTAGTTCTAAAAAAATAAATATTGAATGGCTAATTGAAATGTATACAGCCTATCCTGATAAAGAAAAATTTTTCAATAATTTTTTTGATAAACTTGCCGGAACAGATCAATTGAGAAAACAAATTGTCGCCGGATTATCAGCAACTGAAATAAGAAAAAGCTGGCAACCGCTTTTGGATGAATACAAGAAAAAACGGGAAAAGTATTTGCTGTATGTTGAAAAATAAAAAAAGCTCCCGTTTTTTGCGGGAGCTTTTTTTAGAATCTAATTTTATTATTCACTGATGTTAAATTTGAATCTGCCAACCATTGGTCCTTTTTGAACCACCAGCATATATAATCCGCTAGGTAATCCCGGAAGACTGATTTCGTCACCATGTAAACCTTCACTTGAAACACGTGTTTCAGCAATCAGTTCTTTACCTATCATATCACAAACTTTAATTGTGTAAGGAGCTTCATCTTTTGAATCAAAAACATAACCTATTTGATATTTAGTCGGATTAGGAAATGCATTGAGGTGTAAAGGGCCGGCTTCGGGAGAATACCTTGGAGTAGGCTCATCAAAAGTGGTGAAGGTAATTGCAGTTCCCCACATCGAGGTGCTACCTGAACTACATTTAGTGGCCACCCAGGCATCATATGTAGTTGATGCATTTAACCCTACAATGAAGTATTTACCCGGATTTCCTGCAACCTTTACCACTTTATAATCTGTAGTTCCACTTACACAATAGCGAATCATCATAGTATCGGCACTTATAGCTGCATTCCAGTTCAACTGTGCATTTTCAAATCCTAATTCAGTAAGAGTGACCGTTCCAATAGATGGACAAGGCGATAGCGTGGTGAAGAATTGAGGTGCAGAATACAAACTCACATTTCCTCCACACATCGAACGAACGCTCCATTCGTAAGATGTACTTGGAATCAATCCCTGTATCATTGCCTCAGTTAAAGAGGAGTAAGTTCTGCGGTATTGATAGTTAGTAGTACCAACAGCTCTGTAACGGACCACAAATTTATCGGCTTGTGTATCGAACCATGATAATTTTGCATGTGTTGCGTTGATGTTGTAAGTTTTTAAATACTGTGGAGTAGAGCCGCATGGTAATGGTCCGGTGAGCGTAGTAAATTGTTTACTGTTAGTTCCCGTTACTGTACTTCCACAAACCGACTGAACCGACCATTTGTAGGTTTCACCTTCAATAAGAACATTCAAGGAAAGTTTACTGATGTTACCTGCAACATAACTTGTTTGAGAAGTGTTGTTTGATATTTGGGTATAAACAACTTTGAATGAATCGGCGGTAATGGCAGGGTTCCACGAAAGTACAGCTTCTGTTTTTGTTATTCCATAATGAGATAACATGTTTGGACTGCTGCATGGCAATGATGCCATTGAGGAAACAACCATTGATTGTGCACCCGATTCACATCCCATTCCGTTAATTGCATACACGGTATAAGTTCCGATATTGTTTACTGTGATAGTTTGTGACACCGAACCGTTCGCCCATCTGTAGCTATGAGCAGTGGGCTCATAAGCTGTTAACTGAAATGAAGATCCCGGAATGTAAGCACTCATGATTGCAGGTGCTGATGGAACAGGGTTCATTGTGATATCTACATCAGCAGTTGAAGCACCGGTTCCTGAAATGTCAGTAACCATTACTGAATAATTTCCCGCAGCCGAAACCGTTATCGATCTTGTAGTTTGTCCGCCCGGTGTCCATAAATATGCAGATCCGACATTTGCTGTAAGTATTACATTTTCACCCGGACAAATTGCAGTGCCATTGCTGGAGGTAATAGTTGCCGGTGGACCTGTAACAGGTATTACAGTAACTGCTATTGGTGATGAAGCAGCTGAACAACCTGTCGCATTGTAAGCAGTGACTGAGTAAGTACCTGCAGTAGAAACAGTAATAGATGAAGTTGTTTGACCACCCGGTGACCACACATAAGATGAACCACCTGCAGCAGTCAGAATCACATTTTGACCCGGCAAGATCGACGTGGGTCCACTTGCAGAGATAGAGGCATTTACGGAAGGAGAAACAGTAATTGCTTGTGGTGCAGAAGTTGCACTACAGCCTGCTCCTGACGAAACCGTTACCGCATAGTTACCAGCAGTGGAAACATTAATTGTTTGAGTGGTTTGTCCATTGCTCCATAAGTAAGAACTACCGTTGCTGGCAGTGAGTGCAACATTTTGTCCCTGACATAAATTTGTACTTCCGCCGGCTGTGATTAACGCTAGAGGTGTGGAGTTCACGTTAACAGTTGTTCCGGGTGATATCGCAGTACAACCTGAACTGTTGGTAACCCTTACCGAATATACACCTGAATTGGTAACACTAATAGTTTGTGTAGTTTGTCCGCCCGGTGTCCACAAATAAGAAGCACCACCTGTTGAAGTAAGATTTACACTTCCGCCGGTACAAAAATTAGTTGGACCACTTGGTGCGATCGCTGCATTCGGAGCAGTAATTATGTTCACATTAGTATTAGATGATATTGCAGAACAACCTAAGGCATTTGTAACTCGCACTGAATAAGCACCTGCTGTAGTTGCTGATATAGTTTGAGTAGTTTGTCCGCCCGGTGTCCAGAGATAAGCAGCACCTGAACTTGCAGATAAACTTACACTTCCGCCTGCACAAAAGCTGGTAGGGCCGCCTGCAGTGATATTAGCCGTTGGATTAGATGACACGGCAACATTGGTTGCTGTTGACGTTGCAGAGCAGCCTGAAGCGTTGGTAACACGCACCGTATAAGCTCCGGCGTTACTAACGTTTATGGTCTGTGTGGTTTGTCCACCCGGTGTCCATAAGTAAGAACTTCCTGCACTAGCTGAAAGACTCACGCTGCCTCCATTACAAATTGTTGTAGAACCACCTGCAGAAATAGTTGCGGTTGGTGCGGTGTTTACTGTAACAGCAACCGGAGCCGACATGGCAGTACAGCCACCTGAACCCGTTACTCTAACAGTGTATGAATTTGCACCGCTAACTGTTATTGATTGTGAAGTTTGTCCTCCGGGAAACCATAAATATGAATTTGCTGAAGAAGCGGTGAGTGTAACATTTCCTCCCTGACAAAAAGCAGTTGGTCCGCCGGCGGTGATGTTGGCAGCAGGTGTATTTCCTGCAGTTACTGAAACCGGGCTTGAAACTGTGGAACATCCACCTGCATTGGTCACTCTTACAGTGTAGGATCCTGAAGTGCCAGTGGTAATTGATTGTGTAGTTTGTCCGCCCGGTGTCCATAAGTATGAAGCAGCACCTGCCGGAGCATTTAATGTTACTGTAGCACCCTGACAAAGATTAGTAGAACCACCAGATGTGATGACAGCACTTGGCGCATTCGAAACAGTTACAGTTGTTGGGTTCGAAACCGCAGCACAACCTACACCTGAACCAACATTTACATAATAAGATCCTGAAGCATTCACAGTGATCGATTGGGTAGTTTGACCTCCAGGCATCCACTGGTACGAAGAACCACTGCTTGCTGTAAGTATTACAGATCCTCCCTGACAAAAAGTTGTATTTCCGTTCGCAGTTACTGTTGCTGTTGCAGAACCACATGCAGGAGGTGCTGAATTCAATATCATTGCAACATCTGTTGTTAAAATCACTTTGTCAATTTCCAGTTTATCATTTCCCGGAGTAATTCTTAAGATATGATTTTGAATACTCAATCCCTGGAAGTTGATTGGTTGTTGATTACAAGCATCATAACGGTACCATGTCCATGCTGTGTCGGTAATGCAACCTATTGTTTTGGCTGCATTGTTATTAGACTGAATATTCATGCTGGTAGACACACCACCACGTGCTCTAGCTCTAACCCATACATACAGTTCATTGTTAGCACCACTTCTTGGGCTGAAGTTATATTCAACCGCTGTAGGATTTTGTGTTCCATCGGGCCATGCTATATAGGAAGTGTGATTGGTAAAATCACCGGCAGGTGTTCCGGCAGGCACTTGTGTTTTTATAGCAACCTGTGAGTTGATATTGTCAAATAATTCACCCTCAAAGTTAAAGTCTTTGCTCCATCTTGATGGGTGAGATTTTTCATGCCATCCATCCAACTGATAAAATACAGGTGCCGATGGGTTCGATTTGTCGTAGATATAAGTACTACCCTGAGGTCTAACCTTGAAGGAAATTAATTGTCCATCGACAGTGATTTTAGCCACACCTTCATTTTCGACGTTTCCTGCGATGTTGGTGTTAGGCTGGATGGATCCGGTGATTGCATATTTGTTTGATGAATTGTGTTTTCTCACCACAATTAATTTTCTAAGATCACCTGCCCAAAAGCTATAACCCGGAGCGGTAGGGTTGATGTAAGAATCTGCTACGTCACCCTCAAGAAGAGTTCCATTTCTCAGGAAATCTTCGTAACGACTGGTAATTGCCTGTGCATAAGATGGAATGGCTGCCTGCCAGATCCAGTTTTTTGAATCAGGCCATGGTGCTCCTAAAGAAAAGAAACAAGAATAATAAAATTCAGCTCCAGTCATTCCAAGTGTTTTCATCAATGCAAGCCATTGTGAAGGACGAATATTTACTGTTTCATCAGGGTCCCATCCGGCAGCAACAAAAGGAGAATATAATTTGTCGCCAACGGCTAATTCATGAACTCTTGATTCTACAGCCCATTGCCATCCATGCCATGCCGACATCCAATTTCTCCAGTTACTTGCCCAGCGAGGATAAAAAGACATTGTAGAATAATACTGGCCATTAACCAAGGAATTAACTTTTCTTGCTTCACTGTATTTGTAGTTGTACAATGGAGGATACCCTTCAATAGAAAATTCAGTAAACTTAGCATTAGTCAGTCTTGGGTGCGACATAAATACATCTCTATAAGATTGTGTTTCGTTTTCCATGAATTTTTTAGCAAGGAAAGTAGACCAATCTAATCCGGAAGCATTTTTTGCTGAAGTCACAACAGGATCCAGTGAAGCCACATTTTCTTTAATAAATGGGAAGATCTCTCCATTTTCATTGATCCAGTCTACACCTCTATTCAATCGTGTAAACATATTATCTAATTCACTTCTGATAGCAGCGCCATCTCCGGTATAGGAAGATGTTGGGGCAGTGGGTCTCCAGATTTTTTGTGAGGTTACGTTTCCGTTTTTATCAATGAATTGTCCGCTTGAATTTTGCAGATAATGATCATTTGGTTTGTTTTGTAGCGAGAGTTGTGGTGTATTTCCATTTAATTGCGCTCTGAAGGTCACCAAACCTAATTTGAAAGTAGGATTTGCGTTAGCAGCATTGGCCCATGCAATATCAAATGCATCATTACCCAACTCAACATTAAAATAATAATTGAAATTTTTTGCCAATTCTGTTTGAATAGTTACACTGTTGGTAACAGCTTGCGCTTGAGAAACACCATTCTGGAATAAACCGCCCATATATTTTGGATCCATCCAGTTGAAGTTTTTCAAAAGCGTGTTACCCGGTTTGTAACGTGGCACCGGATACAAATTCAACTGCTCCATGGCAGTCATGGAAACTGAAGGATGACCAATTGCAAAATCATTTACATCAACGGGGCCGGTAACAGTTGCAGCAGCAGGTATTGGTTGTGTGTAATTATTCACGAAATTATAAGGTTGGCCGTTTTGAACTCCCAGGTAATGTTTGTAAATAAGTGCTGCAGGAATAGCAGTGTTATAAATGGCAAGTTCATCAATGCTACCCAGGTATTTTACGTATCTGATAGTGTGGTTCAGCCAGAAATTAATATTTCCCGAGTTCGAAAATGTTCCCGGTGTAACTGATTTACTGAAACCTGATGCCAGTTGCCCATCTACCCAGATTTGTTTTGTTCCATTTACTCCGTCAAAACGGAATACCATGTGATGCCAGTTGTTGTCTACATAATATCCGTATGATTTGCGACCAATACCATCAAGACTTATTTCGAAGTTATCTTCAACAGTTGATCCAGAAGAGTTTTTATGTGAAGTATAGAAGGTTAACTTCGCATATTCCATTCTTATGGACAACGAACCGTCTGCTCTTTTAAGCAAATTGGTAGTATTGAAATTGTAACCGGGTTTGAAAAGAAATTCAATTGTAAAAGAATTTGTTAAACTCATTGGTCCACCGTCAATCAAACTTGAATTGGTTTCAAGAGAGATGTATTTTCCAACTGGCCCATTGTTACCTACCGTATATTGAGCATTGTAGGTGGTGAAGTTTAAGTTGGATACGCCCATAGAATCTGTAGTAGCATTAGAACCATTGAAGGTCCAATACTTCATTGGGTTCACAGTTTGTGCATTGGCACTCATAATGGCTATCATGAGCATCAGCAATGCAAGTAATCCAAACTGCGTGACCACTCCCGACTGCTCATACCCTTTCACGATGTTTTTTGTAAAGTTGTTTTTCATTTTTTTTCTGTTGAGTTATTATTGAAGGATTTTTTATTTTTCTTATCTTTTTATTTTGGCATGAAACTTGTAATTATCTGCAAGTGTCATCTGAATCTTTTTCTGTTTTTTTATATTTACACATGGGTTCAAAAATATGCCTGTTTACAGGTGTGCGTTGACATTTATTAGCAGCCTCATCACTGATGTAAGGAATTTTCACGATTAGGATTCTTTTTATTTCCCTCCTGATGATAAAAACCGCAAAAACACTGAGCTTTTACCGATGTTGGAGAAATTATTTTTTAAAAAGCCATTGTAATAAGTTACTTTAAAACTGTAACTTTTCTTTTCCGGAACTGAAAGAAGCTCCATAATCTGTATATTAATTACGATTGATACCAATAAAAAAAGGAGGCCTTTCGACCTCCTTTTTACTCAAACAGAATTTTATTTTATTATTGGACGATTAATTTTATTACTCCAGTAAAGCCATTAGTAGTCAAACGAACCACGTAAACGCCGGGTGTCCATGTACTCAAATCAATTGGTTGATCATTCTCACCAAGGGGTGCATAGAATTGGTTTTTATATACCGGTTTACCTGCGGCAGTTGAAATTGATAAGTTACACAACAGATTATCAACAGTTGAATAGAACCTGATTGTAGCTACATCAGTAGCAGGATTTGGACTGGATTTTAGTTCTTTAATGACCTGCGGAGTTTCAGCACCATCAGGATTTCCAAAACGTGGTCCCGGCTCTACTAATGTAGTAACAGTAAGTGGAGCACTCCAGGTAGAAGTATTCGCTCCAATTTTTGTAGCTACATCAATATCATAAGTTGTTTGTGATAACAAGCCTTGTATAAAGTAACGTCCCGGATTTGGATTGCCGGCTATTGCAACAATTCTGTAAATACCTGATCCGGAAACAGAGAAACGGAAAAAGATACTGTCGAAATTCGCTAAATTGCTCCAGTCAACTAAAGCCTTATTGTGACCCATGTCTACCATATTTAATGCAGTGATGGTAGCTGTAATCGGATTGATGGTAACATTTCTGATAGGAGTACCTATTCCACCCGGGTTTCGTTGAACGGGAGTAATCAATGATTTTGAAGATTCAACTTCATCATGATTATTGCTAATCGGAACTTGGGCATTGACAATAGATGTACTGGCAATAGCCATCACTGCAAAGAGTTTAATGGATTTTGCCTTCTGCTGAAAACGATCTCTAAGATTCATGTTCAAAGTGGTAATTGTTTTTTTCATAGTCTTGCTTTTTAAATTATTGAAGGAATAATAGTTGCTTTATTTTTGTATGCACCAAAAGTAGCGTCATCTCCTTCAGCAAATTTTGCAACTTGAGCTATGTTTTAAATTTGAAAGATTTTTTTAAAAAAGATCTCTTTTTTGATGGCTTTATTTTCCGAAACCCTTTGAAAATGGTCTATTCAGCCATTAATTAATGATGAATAACTTGAAAAGTTGCTGTTGTTTTTTTTTAAAAATGTACAGTTTTTGAGAAATTTGAGCAGTTGTTGAACTTGATTATGAAAATACTAACAACAAAAAAAAAGAGGTGCCCGCTTGAGCACCTCTTTTTCACATTAAATTTTAATCTTTTTACTGAACTATCAGCTTTTTAATTGAGTTTTTACCGTTTCCATTCAAATGAACCAGATAAATACCTTTTGGAAGTAAGCTGATATCCATTGAATGAATATTATATCCTTCTTTAGCTTCTAACACTTCCTTTGAAATGAGTTTGCCACTTAATTCCATCAGCGATAAAGTAAGTTGTTCGTCATAATCGGATTTAAAGGACAGACTGGCTTCTGTAGAAGCAGGATTCGGATAAAGCTGAATTTCTGATTCATCCATATTGATGATCATAGACGGATCCTGATCTTCCTCTTCATTGGAGAGATAAAGTGGCACTAACTCGCCATTTGTTTCATCCATAGGGTTTTCAATCCTTACAGAAGGAGTAGTAAATGATAAGTATCCGGCATAAGCAGATTTATTCAGTCCGCACCATGAACGAACCCACCAGCGGTAATTGGTTGATGAATTAGCACCTACAGTAATTGTTGTAGTTGTTGCAGGAACTTTCCCTGCTACATATACATATCCGGAATTCAAGTTTTTCAGCTTCACCTGAAACTGAGATTGTCCGCTGTTAGGATTGGTCCAGGCAACTGTAGCTGAGGTGGAGTTTACGTTGTTGGTCATTAAGCCATATGGAACAGGACATGTTGAAGAACAGGTAATGACACTAACTGCAGTAATCGCAGAAGCTTTCGTACATCCAGTGGAGTTAGTTACAATTACAGAATAGTTCCCAGCAGTTGAAACAGTAATACTATTTGTTGTTTGTCCACCCGGTGACCATAAGTACGATGAGTTTGTACTTGCGGAAAGAGTTATTGAGCTGCCGGAGCAAATAGTAGTTGATCCGCTGGCGGTTATAGTGGCTGTAGGTTGTGCATTCACGTTCACTGATACTGCAGGTGCCACAGAGGGAGTGCTTCCATTATAAACGGTAACAGAATAACTTCCGGAGGTGTTTGCTACTATGGTTTGAGAAGTTGCACCGGTCGACCAAAGGTAGGATGTACCGTTGCTTGCGGTGAGGCTAACACTTCCACCCTGACAGAATGTTGTGGATCCTGAAGGTGTGATGGAAGCTGTTCCTCCTGAAGTAACTGTGACAACTGCCGGAGCCGATATAGCTGAACAACCACTGCTGTTGGTTACACGCACTGTATAGCTTCCTGCTGTAGTAACTGTTTTAGATTGAGAAGTGTTTCCACCAGGTGTCCATAAGTAACTATTTCCAGAGTTGGAGGTTAATGTTACACTTCCACCTGAAGGAAAATTCAGTGAACCGCTTGGAGTAATAGTTGCTGTTGGAAGAGCATTAACTGTAACGGTTGTATTGGATGAGATTTTTGTACATCCGTTTGAGTTGGTCACCCTCACATTATAGGTTCCTGCAATTGAAGTGGTAATCGATTGAGTAGTTTGATTTCCCGGACTCCACAGGTAAGAGCTTCCTGCGGAAGCAGTTAAAGTAACAGAGCTGCCTGTACAGAACGTTGTTGCGCCACTTGCAGAAATGGCAGCGGTAGGCAGACTGTTTACAGTAACTGTAACAGGAGAGGAGGTAGAAGAACCTACTCCGGTGGTGGTAATAGTTACAGTGTACGTGCCGGATGTGGTTACCGTGATAGTTTTGGAAGTTGCTCCATTCGACCACAGGTAAGAAGTTCCATTGCTGGCAGTTAAGGTAACACTACCACCCTGACAGAAGGTAGTTGCACCGCCTGCAGAAATTGAAGCTTGAGAAGTTGAACAAGGGTTCGGGTTGTTTCCGTAAACGGTTCCTGAGTTGCTTGTAAGAATAACTTTATCGATTTCGATTTTGGTGTTAGATGAAGTTATTTTTAACTCCTGATTAGCATTTGATAAACCTGAATAAGTAACTGCTGCATTGGCCGTATTCATGCGGTACCAAACCCAGTTGGTATCAACAATACAATCGAATACATTAGCGGTACCGTTATTAAGTTTTACAGAGAATCCGGTTGATGAACCATCTTTACTGCGTGCTCTTACCCAAAGGTATTGAGTAGTAGGAGCTCCTTTACGGGGGAAGAAGTTATAAACCACATCAGATGTTGCCGTAAAAGAGACATAGCTGGTATAGTTCGTATAATCTCCTGAAGGAGTTCCGGCAGGTACCGATGTTTTTATGACAGCATTAGAATTCGTGTTGTCATAAAGTTCTGCTTCAAGAACAAAATCTCTGCTCCAGCTGTAAGGATGCGTTGCTTCATGCCATGCATCTAATTGATAAAATACAGGTGAGCTAGCGTTTGTTTTGTCGTAAATGTAGGTGCTTCCTTGTCTTCTTACAGTAAATTTCACATTCTGGCCATCCAGAGTAATACTGGCAACACCTGAGTTTTCAGCATTTCCCACCATATTTGAATTAGGTTGTAAAGTTCCGGTAATTGCATATTTAGCTAAAGAATTGTGTTTACGTATTACCACCAACTTTCTAAGATCACCAGATTTGAATGAATAAGCATTCCATGCCGGGTTGATATAATCATTCGGAACATCACCTTCCATAAGATAGCCATTACGGAGAATATCTTCATAACGACTTGTAACACCTTGCACGTAAGCCGGCGTTACGACTTGCCATGCCCATTGTTTTGCATCGGTATAAGGAGAAGAGATGTTAAAATATGCAGTGTAAAAGAATTCAGCACCGGCCATAGCATAGGTTTTCAGCATTCCTAACCACTGAGCAGGACGAACATTCTGAGTTTCGTCGGCATCCCATCCCGGTGAAACAGGAGGAGAAAACAATTTATCGCCTGAAGCCAATTCAGTTTTTCTGGATTCAACCAACCACTGCCATCCATGCCATGCACTCATCCAGTTTCTCCAGTTACTCGGATAGCGCATATACATGCTGTTATTAGAGTATACTTGTCCGTTAATGGGAGTATTCACCTGACGCAATTCACTATATTTCCAATCCCAAATTGGGTGACCACTCACGCTGAAATAAACGAATTTAGTATTCGCCAGCTGAGAGATATTCATGAATTGATTTTTGTAAGCCTGAATTTTTTCTTTAGCACGACGACCTTCATAAGAGTACCAATCAAGTCCAGTGCTGTTTTTATCAGAAACTACGGCAGGATCTTGAGAAAGCACCGTTGAATTGTTGTAGAAAGGAATTACTTCACCATTTTCGAAGATTAGATCGAGCGGACGAGTGAGTTTATTAGCAAGTTGTTGCAAATAATATTTTTGTGTAAGTCCGTCATAAGCAAGTGAATCAACAGGAGCTGCCGGGCTGAGGTATTTTCCTGAGGAAACATTTCCTGAAGTATTTAAAAACTGCCCCGAGCTGTTTCTCAGGTAATGATTATTACTTAAGCAATTGCAGGTAACATACGGATCATTAGATGCTCTTCCGATTACAGAAGGTGTTACTTGTGGCCAGAAAGAAAAAACGCTTGTGTGCTTGGATGGATTTTGATTGGCATAACGGGTAAACCATCCTGCAAATTTGGTAGTATCGTTCAGGTATCCGAATTCATGCGTATTACTCATGGCAAGAATCGACTGGTGAAAATTGGTGATTAATTCTACTTGTTGAATTTTAGAAGTATTTAGTGCTTGCGTATAAGTAGTGCTTGGTTGAAGCAATCCGCCAAGATACTCTACTCCATAAAGGGGAATATTTGGAATTAAAGTGTGGCCTGTTTTATAACGTGGCACAGGAAAAGTTTTAATTTGATCGGTCGCATTCACACTTACATTAGGGTGCCCCGGTGCGTATTCTGTAATATCAATGCCTGCGGTTACAGATGCCGGAGATGGGGCAGGAGTAGAAGAAGTTGCAAAAGTGTAATGTTTCTTTTGTGCGAAATCCTGGTAATGTTTATATATCTGATTAGGAGGAAGCACAACTTTATAAAATGCCATTTCATCATAATCGCCATTATACTTTAAGTAGGTTGCCTGTGAGTTCAGAATCACATCCCGATTAGTGGAGGTGTTATTTACAAAATATCCTGAGGTAACTGTTTTCGAGTAACCATCAGGACAATCACCATCTACATAAATTTTCTTTACTCCCGTTTTGGAGTTATAAGTAAATACGATGTGATGCCAATTGCCATCCATAAAGTAACCATACGATCTTTTTCCAACCTGATTGAGATCTACCTTTAACTCATCGAAAGTGGTTCCTCCGCTGTAGTTGTTGGTATTGGTGTAGAATGTAATGTACGGATAACCCATCTGGGCTTCCATGGCTCCATCGATTCGTTTAAAAAACGAGGTCATGTGAAACAGGTAACCGGGTCTGAATAAAAACTCAAATGTAAAAGTGGTGTCTACTTGAAATTCACCTAATTTGATCATGCCTGAGCTGTTATTCAGGGTTAGGTACTTGCCAACACCAACATTGGATGCATTGGTGTTAATGGTGTACGGCGACTGGTAATAGGTGGGGTCCATGTTGTAATTGTTCATGGAGTCAAGCATTGGGTTACTTCTTTCGAAGGTCCAATACCGAAATGGCGCATAAGTTTGTGCTGTTGCAGATGGTGACGACATCATTACTGATGAGGAGGCTACTACTACACTAAACACAAATCTGACGGCTGAGATGTTTTTCAGCCACTGATTGAGTTTGTTAATCATTTTTTAATTGGTTTTTGGTTAGTTAGAATTTCCCAATTTCTGATGCCGGCCCATTCCCGGAAAAGCTAGAAAACCTGCATCTTTATTGGGGTTGAGGCCAAAAATAATATAAAACCCTTAATTGACAAGGGTTTCAAGGTTAAGAAATGGTAACTATTTGATTGTCAGATAATAAAATTACTAACAGGATGTTGATAACCCAATCTGACCCAATAAAAAGTGGGTTTCACCCAAAAATAATTAACATTCACCCAAAATTTAGAAAAATTCCACATTGTGAAACCCTTGAAAAATAAGGGTTTTTTGAGTTTCGTTTTTTGACTATTTGAAGTATGGATGTTGGTACGGTTCCGGTTTATTAAAAGCCCTTATCCACTTAATTTTTATACCTTTTTTTTGAAGGTAGGAGTTCAAAAGGGAGAGAATTCCAAGTGTTAGCATAAAAATGTTTTTTAACAGTTTCTATTAGTACACAATGTTGACCGTTCCATCTTTTGTGGTTTGCTTTCCTACGATTCCTTTTGCTATCACTTTGTATACATAACTGCCCTGAGGAACTTTTTCGCCCAAATGCGTTCCGTCCCATTGATTGTTAACATTATTCGATTCAAAGATCATTTGTCCCCAGCGGTTGTACACCTGCATCCTAAATTCTCTGATAGCTTCGCCATACGCGCCAAACGTGTCGTTAAGGCCATCACCATTAGGAGTAAATGAATTGGGGATGTAGATACTCATATAAGGTACTACTTCGGTGGTGTTTGAAGTGGAAGTCACCCCATTGTTTCCATTTTTATAGGCCACTACCCGATATTTTCTGGAGTTCTGAACATTTTGTGCCGATAGTGAAGATGCTGTCAAAACAGTCAGCAAAAAGGCACAACAAATAGCTTTTGTATAATTTCCCATAATTGGATTTTTTTGTACAATTCAAAAGTACCCTCATCGCCGAGCAGGTATTTTTCATTCCAACCTGTGTTGTGTCTTTTGTAAGTTTTTTAGGAATAATGACCTGATTTTTTGCGAAAAAACCGCTCAAAAGTGCCCGAAAGGCCTGTAGATGCTCACAATTCACAACTCAACAGATAGGTTTCAATTTGAATGAATAAAAGTTAAAACTTTACGTTTTTGGCGATCTTTTTCAGTAATCAAAGGCCGAAAGGGAGGTAACCTTGCATAAAATAGGTTGTCGAAAACTTTATTTGATCTTTGCAAAAGAGTTTTATACCTTTACTATCAACTTCAACTTTTCAAAAGTGCTTTTTAAAATCAGTTCTTTATTTACTTCCAAAATCGGCTTAAGTACAATTAATTTATACTCACATCTATAAACTTAAAAACACTACTTTATGGAAACAACAGATCTTTTAAGAAAAATGCTCAACGAGCACGCTGCCTGGCAAAACAAAATTGGTAGCTTCAGGACAGAATTGAAATTACTGAATCAGGACCTTGGTGGCATTGTGTCTAAATATACGCCGCGCAAGGTCCCTGCGAAATCAGAGCATTTCCAGAACCAGTTCATTCTTCAAAATGAGGTTCTGGATATCATGAGGCACGATTTTAAACAGTATGAGAATTTGTTGGAGGCCAATATTGAAAAGCCCGGGAAAAATGAAATCGGTTCCATCCTGGAAAAACACCAACAGCATGTCAACAGATTAACTGATTATGAAAAACTTTTTAAAGAACTCAAAGACGAATTCAATGAGTTTTCAGTAGTGCAGATGCAGATGTCTTAAAGTACTCTGCTGATTGCTGCTCAGTTGGTGAGAACCAATAGCGCCAAAAGCATAAAAATTATTAATTCTTCAAACACCAAGCTTCTTAATTTGAGGTCGTTTGAAGATGTTGGTTGTGAAAAGTAACGTAATCCGCTGCCGGACTGCTCTTCTATATGATCGGAGGTGATTATTGGATCGGGGCTGAATAAATAATTCATGCCCTGTGAATTTGGCGTAACTGTGCTGTCGTGCTGTTTCCGATGTGGCTGCGATTTCTGCATGATGCTTTATTTATAAGTATCATACGCAATCAAAAGGTATCGGGTTTCACAAATAGCTCCTGCCGGTCACTCCTTATATAGAGTTAGGTTTCTTGAATTCTTCAATGTCAAGGTGTCGGTTACAAAAATAGGTTTCATCTTTTACCATATTAGAACAAACCAATACCGTTCTTCCATTGCTGAACTTTTCTGCCATTTCAGCATACCACTTATACCCTGCCTGATCTAAATTTGAAAGAGGCTCATCCATCAAAAGAAGATCGGTATCTGCTGTAAAGGCGAGAGTCAGCCTCAACTTTTGTTTCATACCTGACGAGAAATAGCGAAATTGGCCGGTGGTGTTTTTATCAATTCCTGTTAACGCAATTAAATCGTTTTTTGAAAGGCCTTTACGGATAGGTTTGAGTCGAATAAAAAAATCGATATTTTCTTCCAGAGTAAACTCGTCTATTAAATCGAGGTAAGGTGCAGCAATTACCAGGTGTTTAAAAATATCATCGGTGTTGATTGGATCTGATGCGGCATTCCATGTCACACTTCCTTCACTCGGACTAACATATCCGGCAATAATTTGAAGCAGTGTTGATTTTCCGGAACCGTTGTGTCCGTTCAAAGCCACTTTATCGCCTTTGTTGATTTGAAAACTAAGGCCTCTGAAAACCCAGTGGTCTCTGAATTTTTTTCCAATGTTGTTAAGTGAAATTCCGGTAAGGGCACCGGTTGTATTATTCATCATCAGCACCGGAGTATCCCCTCATAATGCCTCTTTCGGATGATCTAATAAAATTTACAATTTCATCTTTATGTGGACTGGAAGGAATTTCTTTTTCTATAATATCGAGAGCATTTCGGGTACTAAATCCTTTAGTGTAAAGAATTCTGTAAACATCTTGAATCAAATTGACAGCAGCTGTTTCGTAACCTCTTCTTTTTAAACCAACACTATTTATGCCTGCAAAAGAAAGCGGTTCCCTTGCAGCTTTAGTAAATGGCGGAACATCTTTACGCACTCCTGTTTGTCCGGCAATAAAACTATGTGCACCAATGCGCATAAATTGTGATACTCCAACGTATCCTTCCAAAATAGCCCAATCTTCAATTAACACATGCCCTGCAAGATTTACAGAGTTGGCCAAAATAACATTGTTACCAATTAAACAATCATGCGCTACATGCACATAAGCCATCAGCAAACAATTGTTACCAATTACAGTTTTTCCTAAGGCATTAGTTCCTTTGTTGAGAGTTACCATTTCACGAATGGTGCAGTTGTCGCCAATTTCTGTTGTAGTATTTTCTCCTTCGTATTTTAGGTCTTGTGGTATCGCAGAAATTACTGCACCCGGAAAAATATTACAGTTCTTTCCAATACGTGCACCGTTGAAGATGGTCACATTAGGTCCAACCCAGGTTCCTTCACCAATCACCACATCACCTTCAATAGTAGTAAAGGCATCAACCTTCACATTATTTCCAATTTTTGCATCGGGATGCACACTGCTCAATGGCGAAATCATACTCAGCTCTTTTTAACAATTTGAGCCATCATTTCGGCTTCCATAACTACTTTATCACCAACATATGCTTTCCCAATCATATGACAAATTCCTCTTCGTATAGGCGAAGCCAGTTCCAGTGCAAATACAAGTGTATCGCCCGGAATAACTTTTTGTTTAAACCTTGCTTTATCTATTCTCATGAAATAGGTCCAGTAATTTTCGGGATCAGGAACGGTATTCAAAATAAGTATTCCACCAGTTTGAGCCATGGCTTCAATCATGAGTACACCCGGCATTACAGGATTTTCAGGAAAGTGACCTTGAAAAAACCATTCATTTAAGGTTACATTTTTTAGTCCGGTAACTTTGGTGTCAGAAAGCTCAATAATTTTATCGATGAGTAAAAAGGGATAGCGGTGAGGAAGGAATTTAGCTATTTGATTAATATCATAAACAGGAGGTGCATTTAAATTAAAAACAGGAACTGTTGATTTCGATTTTTCGCTTTTAATAAGTTGCTTAATTTTTCGTGCAAACTCTACGTTAGCAGCATGGCCGGGACGTGCGGCGAGAATATGTGCTTTAATTGGCATCCCAATGAGAGCCATATCACCAACGATATCGAGTAATTTATGTCGTGCAGGTTCATTTTGAAAATGCAACTGCACATTATTCAAAATTCCTTTTTCTTTAATTTCTACATGTGGTTTGTTGAACAACTCAGCGAGCTCATCGAGTTTCTGTTGTGAAACAGGCCGATCAACAACAACGATTGCATTGTCGAGATCACCACCTTTAATAAGATTGTGTTTAACGAGCATTTCTAATTCATGAAGAAAACAAAATGTTCTGCAAGGAGAAATTTCTTCAGCGAATTCCGAGATCAAATGCATCTGTGCATGTTGTGTTCCAAGCACAGGTGAATTATAATCCACCATCACAGTAATTCTATAATCGGCACTTGGTACCGCAAGCATTTCAACTTTGCGCGATGGTTCTTCAAAAGTAACAATTTCTTTCAGCTCAAAATAAATTCGTTCAGCATCCTGTTCAACAATACCTGCTTTATTAATGGCATCAAGATAGGGTCTTGAACTTCCATCCATGATAGGAACTTCCGGTCCATCAACATCAATAATTACATTATCAACTTCGGTTCCTACCAAAGCAGCGAGTGCATGTTCTGTTGTACTTATTTTCGCTCCGTTCTGACTCAACGTTGTTCCGCGAGAAGTATCAACAACATTGTCGACATCCACATCAATAAGCGGTTGCCCATCCAAATCGATACGGCGGAATTTAAATCCGTGATTGATAGGTGCAGGATGGAAAGTAAGATTTACATGCGCTCCTGTGTGTAACCCTACACCGGAAATCGTCACCGGTTTTTTAATAGTTGTTTGTCTGATCATTTCTTCTTCAGGAAATAGTTTGCCTTATTTCGGCGAGTGCTTTTTCAAGCTCCTGTATTTTTTTATCTAAATCGGGTAGTTTTTTAAAAACCACGTATGTTCTTCTGTAATCACTGATGCTGAATGAGGGTGATCCCTGAACAATTTGTCCGGGTTCGGTGATGCTGGTACCAACACCTGATTGTGCTGCAATTTTAGTGTTATCAGCAATGGAGAGATGTCCAACAATTCCAACCTGCCCGCCAATCATACAATCTTTACCAATCTTTGTGGATCCTGCAATACCTGTTTGAGCAGCAATCACGGTATTCTCTCCAATTTCAACATTGTGCGCAATCTGAATCAGGTTGTCTATTTTAACTCCTTTACGGATGATGGTAGAGCCAAGTGTTGCTCTGTCGATCGTTGTTCCTGCACCAATTTCAACATGGTCTTCTATCACCACATTTCCAATTTGTGCAACTTTGTTATAGCTTCCCGAGGAGGGTGCAAAACCAAATCCATCGGCACCAATTACAACACCTGCATGAATGGTAACTGCTTTGCCAATGATGCAATCGGAATAAATAATTGTTCCCGGAAAAAGAGTGGTATCGTCGCCAATCACTACGTTGTCGCCAACATACACGTTCGGATACAACTTTACTCTATTTCCAATTTTAGCATTTTTTCCAATGTAGGCAAAAGCACCAACGTAAATATCATTTCCAATCTTCGCACTTTTATCAATGTAACAAGGTTGTTCAATACCTTTTTTATCACGCACTACCTGATTATACATTTCAAGCAGCTTTGCAAAACTTGCATACGCATCATCCACTTTTATAAGAGTTGCTGAAACAGGTTTCTCAGGATTAAAATCTTTACCTACAATTACTACCGAAGCACGCGTTGTATAAATATACTCAGTGTATTTTGGGTTTGCGAGAAAAGATAAGGTTCCGGGCAAACCTTCCTCAATTTTTGAAAGGTTGTTTACAATAGCTCCCGGGTCGCCAACAATGGTTCCTGAGAGAATGTCGCTGATTTGCCTGGCTGTAAACTCCATCGATAATAAATAGTTAGTTACTTACTCTGGTCGCAGCAAACCACAACCAAGGTACAAATGTAAAAATTATGCTTCAATCTATTAAGAAAATCAGGCAAATTAACCAAATCAGCGCAATGAACAGAGAAAATACTTTTTTACCGGTTTGGTTAATGCCGAAATATTGAAATTATCCGAAGCTTGAGCAATATCCTGGTACTGACCATTTTTGAAGAGAATATTGATCTTGTTGTCTTCAGAATCATAAGCATTGTTCTCAATAAAGCCTGTAAACGCCAGATACCTGCCTTCATCAACCGTAACACCGGCAATAGCGCACGATTCAGATCGACGTTTCTGTAAGACATCCGCTGCGAAAGGCTCTCGACTGATTTCAATTTTATAAAGTTTCCTGTTAATCAAACCTTTGCAAAGTGTCGAAAGCACCTTGTCGGGATGATTGCACCACACTTTTATAGAAGTGAAAACATCAAAATCATCCATTGAGGCAAATTTTAGGAGAAGCTGGTCATTTTTTGAGAAGTCATCTGTACTATATTCATTAACAAGGAATTCCAGGAAACATTCGGTTCCGAACAAAGGTGTTTGTACAGATGCCAGTTCACGGGCTCTTTGAATAATATTAACCAACATATGTTCGGCCGCCAGCACTGTTTTGTGTAAATATACTTGCCAGTACATTAATCTACGGGCAGTTATGAATTTCTCAACCGAATAAATTCCTTTTTCTTCAATTACTAGATTTCCATCCGCAACATCCAACATTTTGATGATTCGATCGGAACTGATTACGCCCTCCGAAACACCTGTAAAAAAGCTGTCACGATTTAAATAATCCAATCTGTCTACATCTAACTGACTGGAAACTAGCTGATGTAAGAATCTCTTGGGGTGAGTATCATTAAAAATACTAATTGCATCGGTGAGCTTTCCGGAGAATTCTTCATTCAATCTATTCATGAAAAGGCTCGATAAATATTCGTGAGAAATATCTTTGGCGAGCAATTTTTCAAGAGCGTGTGAAAACGGTCCATGACCAATATCGTGCATGAGGATGGCCAGAGTTGCGGCCTCTGCTTCCTGTTCGCTAATGGGATGACCTTTAGACCGTAAGGTTTCGATGGCGCCCGACATAAGATGCATGGCACCGAGGGCGTGGTGAAAACGGGTATGGATGGCTCCGGGATACACCAAATAGGTAAGACCGAGTTGTCTGATTCGTGTAAGTCGCTGAAACCATGGGTGGCCAATGATATCATGAACGATTTCGAAGGGCACTGTGATAAATCCGTAAACCGGGTCGTTAATTATTTTTTTCTTGTTCAAAGCAATACTTATAGCCTCCGGTTCGATTATTATGTGTAATTTTATTACTTTTAAAATAGTACACAAATTTAAGTTATTTATGGATAAATTAAGCATACTTTGGGCTGATGATGAGATTGACCTGCTGAAGCCTCATGTACTTTTTCTTACTGAAAAGGGATTTGAAGTAATCACCGCAACTAACGGACACGACGCATTGGATCTTTTTAAGGCGCGGCGTTTTGATATTATTTTTCTTGATGAAAACATGCCTGGGCTTTCGGGTTTGGAAACTTTGGTGAAGTTAAAAAACATCAATTCTGATATTCCGGTGGTGATGATCACCAAAAGTGAAGAGGAATATATTATGGAAGACGCCATTGGTTCGAAGATTGCCGACTACCTTATTAAGCCGGTTAATCCGAATCAGATTTTACTTTCCATCAAGAAAAACCTGGATACAAAACGCCTGGTTAGTGAAAAAGCCACTTCAGCTTACCAACAGGAATTCCGCAATATCGGAATGACGCTGAATGAAAAACTGGATTACAAAGCCTGGGTGGAAGTTTATAAGAAATTAATTTATTGGGAGCTTGAGCTGGAGAAATCGAAGGATGAGGGAATGTACGAAATTCTCACCATGCAAAAGAACGAAGCGAATGTACAATTCAGTAAATTCATTGAAAATAATTATCTGAATTGGCTCAAGCAGGATGATAAGGCACCGGTGATGTCGCATACACTTTTTAGAAAAAAAATTCTTCCGGTAATTGAATCAACGGAGGACACGGTATTTTTTATTTTGATCGACAATCTTCGTTACGATCAATGGAAAATGATTGCACCAATTTTGAGTGATGAATTAAGAATAGTAGAGGAGGAGGCATATTTAAGTATTCTGCCAACTGCCACGCAATATTCGCGGAATGCCATTTTTGCAGGAATGATGCCCTCCGATATCGAAAAAAGATTTCCGAAATTATGGTTTAACGATGAGGATGAGGGTGGAAAAAATTTGCATGAGGAAGAATTTTTTGCTGATCAATTAGCACGATTAAGAAAGCCAATTAAGTTTTCGTATACCAAAGTCACCAATTTGGATGCAGGGAAAGCTATGGTTGAGAGTATTCCGAATATGTTTCAGAATAAGTTTAATATTATAGTTTATAATTTTGTGGATATGCTTTCGCATGCCCGCACCGATATGCAGGTAATTCGTGAATTGGCAGATGATGAATCTGCCTACCGCTCACTTACTGTATCCTGGTTTGAGCATTCACCTTTGCTGGATGCCATCCGTAAAATTGCAGCAAAAAATGTAAAGGTGGTCATCAGTACCGATCACGGAACCATTCGTGTTAAGGAGCCTTCAAAATTAATTGGCGATCGCAATACAAATACCAACCTCCGATATAAGCAGGGGAAAAATTTGAATTATGAGAAGAAGGACGTTTTTGAAGTTAAGAATCCTATCGATGCCATGTTACCACGAACAAATTTGAGTACATCTTTTGTGTTCGCAAAGCAGGATAAGTTCTTCGCCTATCCGAACAACTACAATTATTACGTTAATTTTTACAAAAACACATTACAACACGGTGGAATTTCGCCGGAAGAAATGATTATACCTGTAATTACACTGGCAAGTAAGTAATTTTCACATGGTCGAGGTTTCTGAAATACTATATATTTGTTCTGATATTTCTCAATTACCTGAAGTGGCTGAGAAATTAATCACTGATTCCGGTTCTCATAAAATATTTTTATTTTATGGTGATATGGGAGCAGGAAAAACAACGCTTATTAAAGAAGTTTGTAACCGGCTTGGTGTTAAGGACATTGTTACCAGTCCTACCTTTACAATTGTTAACGAGTATCTTAATTCCGAAGGTGAAAGCATTTACCATTTTGATTTTTACAGAATAAAATCAGAAACGGAGGCTTATGATCTCGGTTATGAAAATTATTTTTATAGTGGAAGTTATTGTTTTATTGAGTGGCCAGAAAAAATAGCATCATTACTTCCGGAAAAATCGGCAAAGGTGATGATTACAACTAACGGTGAAAACAGAATAATAAAATTGTTTATATGAGTAAACCTATACACAGTGAACCGGGACTTTCTGCAATTGTGCAGCAAGGAATACTAATGCCGCAAGAGAGTTTGATGGAGATGAAGGTGAGGAACCAGAATTTATTCATCGGCATTCCGCGCGAGACTTCATTTCAGGAAAATAGAATCGCCTTGGTTCCGGAGTCGGTTGCTTTGCTGGTAAATAATGGCCACCAGGTATTGGTAGAGACTAATGCCGGAAAAAATGCCAATTTTACGGATACCGATTACAGCGAAGCCGGTGCTCAAATTGCATTTACTACGGAAGAGGTTTATAAAAATGCGAAGTTAATTTTAAAGGTAGCGCCTCCTTCAGACACTGAACTGGAGTTGATGCAGGAGAGACAGACCTTACTTTCTATTCTTCAAATTGCGATGCAAAAACGTGATTTCGTATCGCGATTAAAAAATAAACGTATAACGGCTCTCGCCTATGAGTACATGCGTGATGAAACAGAAGTACTTCCGGTGATTCAAGCCATGAGTGAAATTGTTGGAAGCACTTCTATTCTAATTGCTGCCGAATATTTATCGAACACGATGTCGGGAAAAGGAGAGCTTTTGGGTGGTGTAACAGGTGTTCCACCAACCGAAGTAGTGATTATTGGTGCAGGCACAGTTGGTGAATATGCGGCACGTACTGCTTTGGGATTAGGAGCGCAGGTAAAAGTTTTCGATAATAATTTATACAAACTTAGAAGAATTCAGCGTAACCTCGGACAAAAATTATATACCTCTACAATTGTTCCAAGTTTTTTAATGAAGGCATTGCGTACTGCCGATGTTGCTATTGGTGCCGTACATGCGAAGGAGGGAAGAGCACCTATTTATGTTACTGAAGAAATGGTGAGTGAGATGCGATTTGGTTCGGTAATAATTGATGTATCGATTGATCAGGGCGGTTGTTTTGAGACTTCGGAAGTCACTAATCATACACATCCTGTTTTCAGAAAGTACGGAGTGATTCATTATTGTGTACCGAACATTGCATCGCGCGTGGCACGAACAGCATCCTACGCCATGAGTAACATATTCACTCCAATTTTATTAAACGTAGGAGAAGAGGGAGGCATCGATGAATTTTTATGGTCGAATAAAACTGTACGAAGTGGAATTTATCTATACAAAGGAACGGTCACCAACAAATTTGTGAGCGAGCATTGCAGGTTGCCTTATCGGGATTTGAATTTGTTGATGGCTGCTAGGATATAGTTTATTGGTTTTTTAGTTCATGTGTTCATGGGTTTGTTTTTAGTTGAAAGGTATCAAGAATTTAGTTGCCAGCTTGCCTTGAGCTCGCCGATGGGTGACCAGTGATCAGTGATTAGTTACCAGTGATCAGAAAATATTAATCAGTGCTTTCGCCCGTCGGAATTTGCAATTCCGATGTTAATAATAAAGGGAATTTGCAATTCCCGAAAACATCATGAGAAAGAAAAGCACTTTCCGATGTAAAGATTTTCTTTTGCAATAAATCCCTCGGTGTCGGATTACAATTCCTCCTATTAATTTCCATGGGATTTCAAATCCCAACGGGCTTGGAGGAAGCAGTTAAATTTTCATTTTGCAAAGAAAAATTCTTAATGCTTAACTGAAATTAAAAAGTGCCAACATTGGACAACTGAATGGATAGTTGCAAGTTGGCCAACTGTTAGAGGTTGAAAGTGGAATAGACGATTGCCCGTTCAGGTTATCACCCCATGCAACCATTTGGTTAGCTTTAGAAAATAAAATACAGTGCCTTTCTCCTACAAATCCATAAGAAATATCGGTTATGCCTGAAGGTAAAGTCACCTGAACAGGCCATCGCCAATAGTAATTTCAAATCAACAGAATGGGGCTCCAATGATTGCTGAACCATTGATACCATGTGATGAATTCAAGAACTACTGCTACTCTAAATTTATAATTTCAAGTCCAACCATTTGGACATCTGCAACTCATACTTGTACAATAATTAATTCAGGAGTTACTATTTCAGATGAGATATTTATTGCAAAAGGTGCAAGCCTGACATTAAATAGCGGAACTTATTATTTTGGACCTTATGGGCGAATTATTCTGGAAGAAGGAGATGGCATTTTAGGTGGAGCGCAACTTATAGTAAATAGTGGTGCTACTCTGACTGGCAATGAAAATTGTATGTGGAAAGGAGTTGAAGTGAGAGGGAATGCCTCATTTGGTGGAAGTAATTCTCGCCAGGCAAGAGTTATTGTAAATGGTGGAAGAATAGAACATGCGCATAATGGTGTAACCTTAGGAAATTGGGATAATAATTACTACGATTGTTTTGATGCGGGGCCTGGTACTTTTTTAACCGGATTTAATTTGACCGGATCAGGAGGTCAAATCGAAGTAGATAATAACTCTGCCTTTACCAATAATGCTACCGATATCCGTTTCGCTTCGTACGCCAAACTTTCCGCCAGCACTATTGAAAACTCTCACTTTTTAGGTGGACAGTTGCGTGATAGCAGGTATGCTGCTACTTCAACACTTCCCTTTAATATATTTTATGCTCCTGCCAATGCCAGCCAACGGGCAATTTATGGAATTCGGCAATGGCAAAATTTTATAGTTGAAATCAATGGAAATGACTTTGACGATTATGAAGAAGCTCTTTTTTTAACGGATAGCCGGCTCAGAATTATCGGAAACGAATTTTCCAATAGCCGTATCGGTATTAATACCAACTCCACCATGTCGGTACTAATTTATGGAGGACAAGTAGAGGGAAATACTTTTAATGATGTACGAACTCATATCAATGCCTCAGGTGGTAAATATTTGAGTATTACTGATGGGAATAATTTCAATAGTTTGAGTCCTATTGGTTCTCAAGCAGCCAATTTATGTGCCATCAATCTGAATAATGAACGATCCTTTAGTATTTTAGATAATAATTTTACCAGTTTAAGGTTTGGTATTGTTTCCATTAACTCAGGAGTTTCTGGTGGAATGATCAGGTATCAGGATGGACCTGATGGCAATCTTTTCACTGATTGTTGGCGAAGTATTCAACTGCAGGGTAATAATGGTAATTTAAAAATAAAGTGTAATTCATTTAACAATGATGCTGGAGGTTCTATTTATAATACCAATTGGTTTTTAAATACT
>Ga0105046_10000515_pt1 | contig 54526 bp, 60 predicted proteins | sample MAT03_FD_78385 | JGI IMG/M metagenome (GOLD analysis project Ga0105046, IMG submission 78385) | Freshwater microbial communities from Lake Fryxell liftoff mats and glacier meltwater in Antarctica - MAT-03 (megahit assembly) | ecosystem: Environmental > Aquatic > Freshwater > Ice > Liftoff... | reverse complement strand
TGGCCGTGTCGATTCGCGCCGCACGATTTTAGGGCAGGTGGCGGAGCGGTCAATCGCAGCAGACTGTAAATCTGCCGGCCTTGTGCCTACGGAGGTTCGAATCCTCCCCTGCCCACCAATCTCTGCTCCGCATGGCGGTTTGTCGGTTGGCAGGCCAGTCGCGACGGGGCGGCTGGTGTCGGATGTAGTAAATGCGAGGAAACCCGGGCGACAGCGGGCTCGCCTCGCCGAAGCCCTGGGGGGCGTGGGCGGGAGTAACTCAGTGGTAGAGTCACAGCCTTCCAAGCTGTTGGTCGCGGGTTCGATCCCCGTCTCCCGCTCCAGATGTCAGTAGCAAGGCCGGCGTCGCGTCACGAAGGGCGTCGGGGATAGTGAAGCAGAAGGCGAAGGCCGATGTAGCTCAGTTGGCAGAGCACGTCATTGGTAATGACGAGGTCACCGGTTCGATCCCGGTCATCGGCTCCAGATGTTCAGTTGGTTAGGCAGTTCGACGCCGGCACGGGGCCGGGGCGTCAGTCCGCAAACGAAGCGAGCGTAGACGAGTCATGGCGAAAGAGAAATTCGACCGTTCCAAACCCCACGTCAACGTCGGCACGATTGGCCACATCGACCACGGTAAGACCACCCTTACGTCAGCCCTGACCAAGGTCGCCGCCGACAAGGGCTGGGCGAAGTACATCCCATACGACGAGGTCGCCAAGGCGTCCGAGTCGCAGGGGCGCCGCGACGACACGAAGATCCTGACGATCGCGACCAGCCACGTCGAATACAGCACGGCGAACCGGCATTACGCGCACGTCGATTGCCCGGGCCACGCCGACTACATCAAGAACATGATCACCGGCGCCGCGCAGATGGACGGCGCCATCCTGGTGGTGAGTTGCGTCGACGGCCCGATGCCGCAGACGCGCGAGCACGTGCTCCTGGCCCGCCAGGTCAACGTGCCCTACCTCGTCGTTGCCCTGAACAAGGTCGACATGATGGACGACCCGGAACTGGTCGACCTGGTCGAGCTCGAAGTGCGCGAGTTGCTGACCAGCTACGGCTTCCCCGGTAACGACACCCCGGTGGTGCGCGTGTCGGCGCTCAAGGCGATCAACGGCGAGGCCGACGGCGTCGAGTCGATCCTCAAGCTGATGGAAGCGCTCGACACCTACATCCCGATGCCGCTGCGGGAAGTCGACAAGCCGTACCTGATGCCGATCGAAGACGTCTTCTCGATCTCAGGTCGCGGCACGGTCGTTACCGGCCGCATCGAGCGCGGCCGCGTGAAGGTCGGCGAGGAAATCGAGATCGTCGGCTTCAAGGCGACCGAGAAGAAGATCGTCACCGGCGTCGAGATGTTCCGAAAGCTCCTCGACGAGGGCGTGGCTGGCGACAACGTCGGCGTGCTGCTGCGCGGTGTGGAAAAGGACGATATCGAGCGCGGCCAGGTGCTGGCCAAGCCCGGGTCGATCAAGCCCCACACCAAGTTCAAGGCCGAGGTCTACATCCTCAGCAAGGAAGAGGGCGGCCGTCACACGCCGTTCTTCAATGGCTACCGCCCGCAGTTCTACCTGCGCACGACCGACGTGACCGGCACGCTGAAGCTGCCGGAGGGCGTCGAGATGGTTATGCCGGGTGACAACACGCCGATCACCGCTGAGCTCATCACGCCGGTGGCCATCGAAAAGGGCGCCAGGTTCGCCATTCGTGAGGGCGGCCGCACAGTGGGCGCCGGCACGATCTCGGAAATCATCGAGTAGTCGGGTTCCGGGGCCCGGGTTCCGGGTCCCGGACATTCAACGCCGCGGGTGTAAGCCTTGCGGCGTTGTCTCACGTTCGGCACACCCGAGACCCGAGACCCGAGACCCGACCCCGATAGCGAGCGACGACCATGAGAGACATCATCCAGATGGCGTGCGGCGACTGCAAGCGGCGCAACTACAGCACGACCAAGAACAAGAAGAAGACGACTGAGCGACTCGAGCTGAGCAAGTATTGCCGCTTCTGCCGCAAGCACACGGCTCACAAAGAGCAGAAATAGTTTTTGCGGGCCCGGGTCCCCGGACCAGGGTCCCGGTTGTTTGAAGGCCAATAGCTCAATTGGTAGAGCACCGGTCTCCAAAACCGGGGGTTGGGGGTTCGAGACCCTCTTGGCCTGCCAGTGTTGACTCCGGTCAGATGCGCGCCGCGACGATCCGGTGCGCCGGCCGGACCAGGTAACGAGGAATCGAGACATTCGTGGCAACCGAAACGCTCGACAAGATGGAAACCGGGCCGCCAGCGGGCGGAGCGGTTTCGACGACCCGGGGTCCCGGCCGGCTGTTCGAGTTCATCGGCGAGGTTCGGGCGGAGCTGAAGCGGGTCACGTGGCCCTCGAAGGCCGAGGTCTACGCCACCACCTTCGTCGTGATTGCGACGTCGCTCGCGTTCGGTCTATATCTGTTCGGCATCGACTTGCTGCTGAACATGGCCGTGGCGCGCATCTTCCAGCGGTTTGGTGGGGCATGACCGACGTCGTTGACAAGCATTGGTACATCGTGCACACCTACTCGGGCTTCGAGAAGAAGGTCGCCGAGTCCCTGGTGCAGCGCGTCCAGGCCTATGGCCTCCAGGATGAGATCGGCGAAGTGCTGATTCCCACCGAAGATGTCATCGAGATGCGCGGCGGCAAGAAGGTGGTCACCGCGAAGCGCTTCTTCCCGGGCTACCTGCTGGTCGAGATGCACATGTCCGACAACGCGTGGCACGTCGTGAAGAACACGCCGAAGGTCACGGGATTCGTCGGCGCGGGCGCCAAGCCCACGCCGCTCAGCAAGGAAGAAGTCGAGCAGATTCTCGTGCAGGTCAAGACCGCGCACGAGAAGCCGAAGCCGAAGTACTCCTTCGAGCGCGGCGACCAGGTGCGCATCAACGAGGGTCCGTTCACCAGCTTCAATGGCACCGTCGACGACGTGAACATCGACAAGAACACCCTCAAGGTGATGGTCACCATCTTCGGCCGTGCGACGCCGGTCGAGTTGGACTTCTTGCAGGTCGAGAAACTTTAGAGTTATGGCAAAAAAAGTTCAGGCAATGGTGAAGCTCCAGATTCCCGCAGGGAAGGCCACTCCGGCCCCGCCCGTGGGCACGGCGCTTGGTCCGCACGGCGTCAACATCATGGACTTCGTGAAAGCGTTCAACGCCCGCACGGCCAAGGACGAGGGCCTCATCATTCCGGCCGTGGTCACGATCTACTCGGACCGCTCGTATACCTTCATCACGAAGACCCCGCCCGCGCCCGTGCTGCTCAAGCGCGCGGCGAACGTGGCCAAGGGCTCGGCCGAGCCGAACAAGGCCAAGGTCGGAACCGTGACGATGAAGCAGGTCGAGGAGATCGCCAAGCTGAAGCTGGTCGACCTCAACACCGAATCGCTCGCCTCGGCCATCAAGAGCGTGTCCGGCACGGCCCGCTCGATGGGCATCGACGTCATTCAATAGGCGGGGCTCGGGACCCGCCCAAGTCAGCGTGGGAGGGTGCACGACACCCGCAGGTACCACGGAGGAGGCTCATGAGAAAGCGCGGGAAGAAATACCTCGCGGCGCGCCAGCAGGTCGAAGAGCGCGCCTACGGGCTGGAGGAAGCACTGCCACTGCTCCAGAAGCTCAAGTTCGCCAAGTTCGACGAGACCGTCGCGCTGTCCATCCGGTTGGGTGTGGATCCCAAGCACGCCGACCAGATGGTGCGCGGCACGGTCGTGCTGCCGCATGGCCTCGGCAAGACCAAGAACGTGCTGGTCATCGCCGGGCCCGAGAAGCAGCGTGAGGCACAGGAGGCCGGCGCCGACCACGTGGGCGGCGAAGAGCTGGTCGATCGCATCCAGGGCGGCTGGATGGATTTCGATGCCGTCGTGGCGACCCCCGACATGATGCGTGTCGTCGGCAAGCTGGGCAAGGTGCTGGGGCCGCGCGGCCTCATGCCCAACCCGAAGACCGGTACCGTCACGGTGGACATCGCCAAGGCGGTCAAGGAAATCAAGGCCGGCAAGGTGGAGTTCCGCGTCGACAAGACCGGCATCGTGCACGCGCCAGTGGGCAAGACTTCGTTCGAGCGCCAGAACCTGATCGACAACGCCGCGGCCTTGCTCGACAGCATCATGAAAGCCAAGCCGTCTGCGGCCAAGGGCAAGTACCTCCGCAGCATCACCGTCTCGTCCACCATGGGCCCAGGCATCCGCATCGACGAACAGCGGATCGAGCTGGCGGCCAAACAGTAGGAGGCGCAGACAGTCATGGCAGTCACGCGAGCCGACAAGCAGGCTGAGCTGCAACTCCTCGAGGGGATGTTCCAGCAGGCCGATGCGGCGATTCTGATCGACTACAAGGGCATCAATGTGCCCCAGGTCACCGAACTGCGGCGCGAGCTCAAGAAGGCGAGCGCCAGCTACAAGGTGGTCAAGAACACCATTGCCAGGCGTGCGCTGAAGGGTACGTCCTACGAGGTGCTGATCGGGCACTTCGAAGGCGCGACCGCAGTGGCTTACACCGAGAGCGATCCCGTGGCCCTGGCCAAGACGCTCACGACTTTCATGAAGACCGTTCCGGCGCTGCAGATCAAGGCAGCCGTGGTGCAGGGCCAGGCGATCAAGGCCGCCGAGGTCACCGACCTGGCCAACATGCCTGGCAAGCCGGAGCTCTACGCCAAGCTCCTCTTCCTGATGCAGGCGCCCGCCACCAACCTGGTGCGGGTCCTGAGCGCCGTGCCGCGCGATTTCATGAACGTCCTCGCGGCCTCGGAAAAGAAGCGGGCGTAGGCCCACATCCCACATTTCGTTTCATCTCAGACGGAGACAAGATCAATGGCCGACGTGACGCAGCAGCAGGTTGTGGAATACATCAAGAACATCAGCGTGATGGAGCTGTCGCAGCTCGTCAAGACGCTGGAATCGGAACTCGGCGTGTCGGCGGCAGCCGCGATGCCGATGGGCATGCCCATGATGATGGGTGGCGGCGCCGCGGCGGCCGTGGTCGAAGAGCAGACCGAATTCACCGCGATTCTCACCGACATCGGCGCCAACAAGATCAACGTGATCAAGACCGTCCGCGAAGTGACCAGCCTCGGCCTCAAGGAAGCCAAGGACCTGGTCGAGAGCGCGCCCAAGCCGATCAAGGAAGGCGTGACCAAGGAAGAAGCCGAAGCGATCAAGAAGAAGTTCGAAGCCGCCGGCGCCAAGGTCGAGATCAAGTAAGGCGGCACGCACGCCGCCTCTTACCCGGCACCCGGGGATCGGGGCCCGGGGTCGTCAGACCCCGAGGCCTCACCCCTGTTCCGGTTGTTTTGTTCGTCCCGAGCCCCGAAGCCCCGAGCCCAAAGACCCCGAAACGAGGGTTTTCACAGCATGTACAGCCTTCCCAAGAACGTCTACCGCGAGCGCAAGGATTTCTCGAAAATCAAGACGACGGTTCCGATTCCGAACCTCATCGAGATTCAGCGCCGCTCGTACGAGCGCTTCCTGCAGATGAACCGGATGCCCTCGGAGCGCGAGGACCAGGGCCTGCAGTCAGTGTTCAAGTCGGTCTTCCCGATCAGCGACTTCCGCGAGAACTCGTCGCTCGAGTTCATCGAGTATTCGATCGGCAATTGGGAGTGCAAGTGCGGCAAGCTGGCCGGGCTGCATCACCTGCGCAAGCCCTGCAAGTCGTGCGGCTTCACGCTCGTGGCCGATCCCTACGGCGAGAAGGACGTGATCTGCGGCAAGTGCGGCACCGCGAACCACGCGCGCGGCGACGTGTGCGACATCTGCGGCCACACCGTGCAGCTCAAGCTGAAGTACGACGTGGACGAGTGCCAGGAGCGCGGCATGACCTACGCCGTGCCGCTCAAGGTGACGATCCGCCTGGTGGTCTGGAACAAGGACCCTGAAACCGGCGTCAAGACCATCCGCGACATCAAGGAGCAGGAGGTCTACTTCGGTGACATCCCGCTGATGACCGACAACGGCACGTTCATCATCAACGGCACCGAACGGGTCATCGTCAGCCAGCTGCATCGCTCGCCTGGCGCCTTCTTCCACTCCGAAGACAAGACGCTCTTCGTCGCGCAGATTATTCCGTACCGCGGCTCCTGGGTGGAGTTCGAGTACGACACCAAGAACCTGCTCTACGTGCGTATCGACCGCAAGCGCAAGTTCCTGGCGACGGTGTTCCTGCGCGCCCTCGGGCTGCGCGGCGCCGATGAGATCATCCGCGCCTTCTACGGCGTCGATCGCCTCCACCTGGCCGGCAACGCCGTGCGCTGGGCGGTCAACGACACGATCGTCGGCCTGCGCGCGAAGAAGGGCGTGAAGATTCCCGGCGCCGACGTGTCGGTGGCCGAAGGCAAGAAGATCAGCAAGGCGCACGTGGATGCCATGCGCAAGGCCGGCATCAACACCATCGACGTCACCGACGAGGCGCTCGAGGGCGCCTACGCGGCGGCCGACATCATCGATCCCGGCACCGGCGAAGTGCTGCTCGAGGCCAACGAGGAACTGACCGCCCGGGTCATCTCGATGGCGCACGAGAAGGGCGTCGATGCGGTCGACATCTTCTTTCCCGAGCGCGACGAGGTCGGCACCATCCTGTCGCAGACGCTGCGCAAGGATCCGGTCCGCACGCACGAAGAGGCGTTGATCGAAATCTACCGCCGCCTGCGTCCGGGCGACCCGCCCACGCTCGACAGTTCGCGCACGCTGTTCGAGAACATGTTCTTCAACCCGCAGAAGTACGACTTCTCGCGCGTCGGCCGGCTCAAGCTGAACACCAAGCTCGGCCTGAACACGCCGCTCGACGAGAAGATCCTGCACCCGCAGGACTTCTACGAGGTCATCAAGTACCAGCTCAAGCTGAAGAAGAACCCGACCAACGTCGACGACATCGACCATCTCGGCAACCGCCGCGTGCGGTCGGTCGGCGAGCTGCTCGAGAACCAGTTCCGCATCGGCCTGGTCCGCATGGAGCGCGCGATCAAGGAGAAGATGTCGGTCTACCAGGAAATGGCCACGGCCATGCCTCACGACCTCATCAACGCCAAGCCGGTCATGGCGGCGATTCGCGAGTTCTTCGGGTCGTCCCAGCTCTCGCAGTTCATGGACCAGACCAACCCGCTCTCCGAGGTGACGCACAAGCGGCGTCTCTCGGCCCTTGGGCCGGGCGGTCTATCGCGTGAACGCGCCGGCTTCGAGGTGCGCGACGTGCACACCACGCACTACGGCCGCATCTGCCCGATTGAGACGCCGGAAGGTCCGAACATCGGCCTGATCAGCTCGCTCAGTTGCTATGCGCGCATCAACGAGTTCGGCTTCATCGAGTCGCCCTACCGCAAGGTGAAGGACGGCCGCGTCGTCGACTACGTGCTCGTGCAGAACAACGGCGGCAACGTGAAGTACAAGGTCGGCGACATCGTGCCGGCCGATGAACTCGTGGGGGCCGACGGCCGCAGCAAGAAGAAGGGCGTGGAATTCGAACCGCACGCCTTCTATCTGTCGGCCTGGGAAGAAGACCAGTACATCATCGCGCAGGCCAACGTCGAGCTCGACGAAGACCTCAACCTCAAAACGGAACGCGTCAACGCCCGCAAGCAGGGCGACTTCATCCTGGCGCGCCGCGACGAGGTCGACTTCATCGACGTCTCGCCCAAGCAGCTCGTGTCGGTGGCCGCCTCGCTCATCCCGTTCCTCGAGAACGACGACGCGAACCGCGCGCTCATGGGCTCGAACATGCAGCGCCAGGCCGTGCCGCTGCTCCGCGCCAAGTCGCCCTATGTGGGCACCGGCATGGAGTACATCACCGCGCGCGACTCGGGCGCCGTCATCGTGGCCCGCCGCACCGGCACGATCGACTTCGTCGACAGCACGCGCATCGTGGTGCGCGTCGAGGGCGGGGAAGACACGAGCAAGGAGATGGGGGCCGACATCTACCCCCTCACCAAGTTCAAGCGCTCCAACCAGAACACGTGCATCAACCAGAAGCCGATCGTGGCCGTGGGCCAGAAAGTGCACAAGGGCCAGGTGCTGGCGGATGGCCCGTGCACGGAGCTCGGCGAGCTGGCGCTCGGCCGGAACGTGCTGGTCGCGTTCATGCCCTGGCGCGGCTACAACTTCGAAGACGCGATTCTCGTGTCCGAGAAGGCCGTGAAAGAGGACTACTACACCTCGATCCACATCGAGGAGTTCGAAATCGAAGCGCGTGACACCAAGCTCGGGCCGGAAGAAATCACCCGCGACATCCCGAACGTGTCGGAAACGTATCTACGCGACCTCGACGACAGCGGCATCATCCGGATTGGCGCCTACGTGAAGCCGGGCGACATCCTGGTGGGCAAGGTCACGCCGAAGGGCGAGACCCAGCTCACGCCGGAAGAGAAGCTCCTGCGCGCCATCTTCGGTGAGAAGGCCGGCGACGTGCGTGATGCGTCCCTCATCTGCCCGCCGGGCATCGAGGGCATCATCGTCGGCGTCAAGATCTTCTCCCGCAAGGGCATCGAGAAGGACGACCGGGCCAAGGCGATCGAGCAGGACGAGCTCGATATCATGGACAAGAACCAGCAGGACGAAATCCGCATCCTGCACGAAGAGACCAAGAAGCGCGTCGCCCAGATGCTGGTGGGCCGCGTGCTGCGCGCCGACATGTTCGACGAGTTCGGCCGCGAGCGGCTGCTGCGCAAGGGCCAGGCACTCACGCCCGAACTGATGCAGGACCTGCCGTTTGCCGTGGTGGTGCGGGCCAAGGTCGAAACCGACGACGCCGGCCTCGAGCCGGATCTGCGGGCCATCGAAGAACGCACGGAGCGTCAGGTCGACGTCATCCGCCAGATCTTCGAAGAGAAGAAGGAGAAGGTGCGCCGCGGCGACGAGCTGCCGCCGGGCGTCATCAAGCTGGTCAAGGCCTACGTCGCCATGAAGCGCAAGCTGCAGGTCGGCGACAAGATGGCCGGTCGGCACGGCAACAAGGGCGTCATCGCCCGCGTGCTACCCGAGGAAGACATGCCGTATCTGCCGGACGGAACCCCGGTGGAGATCGTGCTGAACCCGCTGGGCGTGCCGTCCCGCATGAACGTCGGGCAGATTCTCGAGACCCACCTCGGGTGGGCGGCCCACGCGCTCGGCCTCTACTTCGCGACGCCGGTGTTCGACGGCGCGACGGAAGCCGAGATCACCGATTGGCTCGACAAGGCCGGGCTGGATCAGGTGGGCGGGAAGACGCGCCTGCGCGACGGCCTCACCGGCGACCTGTTCGAACAGCCGGTCACGGTTGGCTACATCTACATGCTGAAGCTCTCGCACCTGGTGGACGACAAGATTCACGCCCGGTCGATCGGCCCGTACTCGCTCATCACCCAGCAGCCGCTGGGCGGCAAGGCGCAGTTCGGCGGTCAGCGCTTCGGCGAGATGGAGGTGTGGGCACTCGAGGCGTATGGCGCCGCGCACATCCTCCAGGAACTGCTCACGGCCAAGTCCGACGACGTCACGGGACGCGCCAAGATCTACGAGTCGATTGTGAAGGGCGATGCCAGCTTCACGCCCGGCCTGCCGGAGTCGTTCAACGTCCTCATCCGCGAGTTGCAGTCACTCTGCCTCGACGTGGAATTGATTTCCACCAAGCGCCGCCCGGTCGAGACCATCGACGTGCCGGCCGAACCGGTGTTGGAGGGCTGAGACATCCATGATGAGACCTAGCTTCACGGACAGCAAGACGGCCCTGCGTGCCGATTTCGACGCAATTCGTATCAGCCTGGCGTCGCCAGAGAAGATCGAGCAGTGGTCGTTCGGCGAGGTCACCAAGCCGGAGACGATCAACTACCGCACCTTCAAGCCGGAACGCGACGGCTTGTTCTGCGCGAAGATCTTCGGGCCGATCACCGACTGGGAATGCCTGTGCGGCAAGTACAAGCGCATGAAGCATCGCGGCGTGATCTGCGACAAGTGCGGCGTCGAAGTGACGCAGGCCAAGGTGCGCCGCGAGCGCCTGGGCCACATCCGGCTGGCCACCCCGGTGAGCCACGTGTGGTTCTTCAAGGGGCTGCCGAGCCGCATCGGCCACCTGCTCGACATCGCGCTGCGCGATCTCGAGCGCGTGCTCTACTTCGAGGCCTACGTCGTCATCGATCCAGGCGACACCGACCTCAAGCAGAACCAGCTGCTCAACGAAGACCAGTTCCGCAAGGCGCGTGAAGAGTACGGCTTCACCAAGTTCAAGGCGCAGATGGGCGCCGAGGCGATCAAGGAACTGCTCAAGCGCGTCCAGATCGACACGCTGGCGGTCGAGCTGCGCGAGAAGATGCGCACCGAGACGTCGGCCCAGAAGAAGCTCAAGTACGCCAAGCGCCTGAAGGTCGTCGATTCGTTCCGCAAGTCGAGCAACAAGCCGGAATGGATGATTCTCGACGTGGTGCCGGTGATTCCGCCCGAACTGCGGCCGCTCGTGCCGCTCGACGGCGGGCGCTTCGCCACCTCCGACCTGAACGACTTGTATCGCCGCGTGATCAACCGGAACAACCGCCTGAAGAAGCTCATGGAGCTGAAGGCGCCGGACGTCATCATCCGCAACGAGAAGCGCATGCTGCAGGAGGCCGTCGACGCGCTGTTCGACAACGGCCGCCGCGGCCGCGTGCTGCGCGGCGCCAACAATCGCCCCCTGAAGTCGCTGTCCGACACCCTCAAGGGCAAGCAGGGCCGGTTCCGTCAGAACCTGCTCGGCAAGCGCGTCGACTACTCGGGCCGTTCGGTCATCGTCGTCGGACCGGAGCTGAAGCTCCACCAGTGCGGCCTGCCGAAGAAGATGGCGCTCGAGCTGTTCAAGCCGTTCATCTACAACAAGCTCGAAGCGCGCGGCCTGGTCGCTACCATCAAGCAAGCCAAGGAGATGGTCGAGAAGCAGGTGCCCGAAGTGTGGGACGTGCTCGAAGAGGTGATCAAGGAGCACCCGGTGCTGCTCAACCGCGCGCCGACGCTGCATCGCCTGGGCATCCAGGCGTTCGAGCCGGTGCTGGTCGAGGGCAAGGCCATCCGCATCCACCCGCTGGTGTGCACGGCGTTCAACGCCGACTTCGACGGCGACCAGATGGCGGTGCACATCCCGCTCTCGCCCGAGGCGCAGATCGAAGCGACCGAGCTCATGATGTCGTCGCGCAACGTGCTCTCGCCGAGCAACGGCGCGCCCATCACGGTGCCTTCGCAGGACATCGTGCTCGGCTGCTACTACATGACCAAGTCGAAGGCCGGCGCCAAGGGCGAAGGCCGGGCGTTCGGCAGCACCGATGACGTGGTGCTGGCGCTCGAAGCCGGCGAGCTCGAGACGCTCTCGCCGATCCGTCTGCGCTACACCGGTCCGTTGCAGGACCTGACGGCGGCGCGCGACGACCAGGACGTGCTCCACACCGACGTGCAGCACGTCGAGAACAAGATCATCAACACCACCGTGGGCCGGGTGCTGTTCAACGACGGGCTGCCCAAGGGCCTGCCGTTCGTGAACGGCCTGCTCAAGAAGAAGGGCCTGCAGCAGCTGGTGCAGCGCTGCTACCTGCACCACGGCCTGCAGACCACCGTCGAGATGCTCGACGGCCTGAAGACCACCGGCTTCACCTACGCCACCAAATCGGGCCTGTCGGTCGGCATCAAGGACCTGATCATCCCGAAGAGCAAGGCGGAAGTGGTGGCCCGGGCCAGCGAAGAGGTCATCCGCGTCGAGCAGCAGTACCTCGAAGGCGCGATCACCAACGGCGAGCGCAAGAACAAGATCATCGCGCTCTGGTCGGACGTGACCGAGAAGGTGGCCGACGAGATGTTCTCCGAGATGGAGAAGCTCGACCGCGAGGGCCGCACGTTCAACCCGGTGTTCATCATGGCCGACTCGGGCGCCCGCGGCAGCAAGCAGCAGATTCGTCAGCTGGCCGGCATGCGCGGCCTGATGGCCAAGCCATCGGGTGAAATCATCGAGACGCCGATTCGCGCGAACTTCCGCGAAGGCCTGTCGGTGCTCGAGTACTTCATCTCGACCCACGGCGCCCGTAAGGGCCTGGCCGATACGGCCCTGAAGACGGCCGACTCGGGCTATCTGACGCGGCGTCTGGTCGACGTGGCGCAGGACGTGATCATCTCGGAGATCGACTGCGGCACGGTGGACGGTATCGAGGCCCGGGCGATCGTGGAGAGCGGCGAGATCATCGAGCCGTTGCGCGACCGGATCATCGGGCGCGTGTCGCTCGAGAAGATCATCGACGCGGTGACCGGCAACGTCGTGCTCGACGTGAACGACGTCATCGACGAGGACAAGGCGTCGGAAGTGCAGGACGCCGGCATCGAGAAGGTGAAGATCCGCTCGGTGCTGACCTGCCAGTCACGGCGCGGGGTCTGCGCCAATTGCTACGGCCGCGACCTGTCCACCGGCAAGCTGGTGGAACTGGGTCTGGCCGTGGGCGTCATCGCGGCGCAGTCGATCGGCGAGCCCGGCACGCAGCTCACGATGCGCACGTTCCACATCGGCGGCACGGCGTCGCGGGTGTCGGAACAGTCGGGTCTCGACGCCAAGCACGAGGGCACCGTGCGCTTCGACAACCTCGCGGTGGTCGAACGCGTCAAGGGCGCGCCGGGCACGGCCGCCGACCTGATCGTGATGAACCGCAACGGTCACATCGTGGTGCAGGACGACAAGGGCCGCGACCGCGAACGTTACCAGGTCGTTTACGGCGCGCATCTGCGCGTGAAGGACGGCCAGAAGGTGGATCAGGGCCAGATTCTGGTCGAGTGGGATCCCTACACCTTCTCGATTCTCACCGAGGAAACGGGCAACGTCAGGTTCAAGGACATCATCGAAGGCGTGACCGTGCACGAGGATCTCGACGAGATCACCGGTCTGTCACGGCTGATCGTGATGGACTCGGCTGACGAGAAGCGTCAGCCCACGGTCGAGATCCGCGGCGCCGACGGCAAGGTCGGCCGCAAATACATCATGCCGGTCCACGCGCACATGATGGTGCAGGACGGCGAAGAGGTGCTGGCCGGCGACGTGCTGGCGAAGATTCCGCGGGAAACGACCAAGACGAAGGACATCACGGGCGGCCTGCCGCGCGTGGTCGAGCTCTTCGAGGCGCGCAAGCCGCGGGACCCGGCGGTGATCAGCGAGATCGACGGCATCGTCAAGCACGGCGGCGTCGTGAAGGGCCAGCGCAAGATTCTCATCGTGCCCGACGAGGGCGGCGGCGAGGCGCGCGAGTACTCGATTCCGCGCGGTGTGCACGTCAATGTGCAGGACGGCGAACGCGTGCGCGCGGGCGATCCGCTCATGGACGGTCCGAGCAACCCGCACGACATCCTGCACGTGCTGGGCGAGAAGGAACTGCAGAAGTACCTGGTCAACGAAGTGCAGGAGGTCTATCGCCTGCAGGGCGTGAACATCAACGACAAGCACATCGAGGTGATGGTGCGTCAGATGCTGCGGTGGGTGCGCGTCGAGGACGTGGGCGACACCGAGTTCCTGATCGACGAGCAGGTCGACAAGTTCCGCTTCCTGAGCGAGAACGAACGGGTCCTCGCCGACAACGGCCGCCCAGCGACGGCGCAGCCGCTGCTGCTCGGCATCACCAAGGCGTCGCTGTCGACCGAGTCGTTCATCTCGGCGGCGTCGTTCCAGGAGACCACGCGCGTGCTCACCGAGGCGTCGATTTCAGGCAAGGTGGATCACCTCCGCGGCCTGAAGGAGAACGTCACGATGGGCCGGCTCATCCCGGCCGGCACGGGGTTCTGGTGGTATCGGCATCTGTCGATTCCCGCCGACGAACCACCGCCGCCGCCGGCCCCGACGCAGCCGGTCGACGACGAGCTCGAGCTCGACCGCGAGCTCGAGTACCTGGTGGAACCGGACGAGCCGGTCACCCGCGGTAGTGGCGGTAGTGGCGGGGACCTGGCCGACTAGGGCGGGTTCCGGGACTCAAAGGCCGGGTCCCTGGGAACAAGACGAAACGACGAGGGGCGCGCGATTCAGTCGCGCGCCCTTCGTCTTGTACGACGGTACTGAGAGTTGCTTCTTCCGAGCCCCGAGGCCCGAGCCCCTACGCGCGAGCGGCGGAGCGATTCGCCGCCGCGAGCATCGATGACGCCGTGTAGACCACCACGATCACCACCAGCCAGCGCACATAGAGCAGCGGCAGTGACTTGACGATGAAGGCCGCGACCAGCACGGCGAGCGGACCGCCGACGGCAAGGCCAACCGCGGCGCGCAGTTGGTAGGCCTCCTTCGGGATGAACTGGAGGCTTCCGACCGGCATCAGGAAGGCGCACGAGCCCATCATGATCGGAAAGGCGGCGGTCGGGTTCATTCCGAGCAGGCTGATCACGATCATGCAGGGCGCATAGAGCCCGATGCCGAGCGTCATCATCGCACCCAGCACCAGGTTGGCGCCGACCCCGATCGCGAGCTTGCCGCCGCTGAGGCCCAACGCGGTGCCGCCGCCAGGCACGAGGCCGACGAGCTGCAACAACATGATCGTCGCCGCCAAGAGCAGCGCCGAGCCCATTCCGAGCTGCACGGCCCGGCGCGGCATGCCGGCGACGACACCCGCGCCCAGCCACGCGCCGGCGCAGGCGGCGGCGACGAGCAGGGCCAGGGTCGTGAAGTCGACCTCTACGATCTGCGTGAAGATGATCGCCTGGGTCACCGTCGGCACGACGTGGCCGACATTGAGCGTGCCGGGAATCAACTCATCGGGCACGATCTTCCAGGCGCGGAACATCGCTGTCGTCGGCGCGAACGAGCCGATGCCGAGCGTGTCGAAGAAGTTCGTGACGGCCCCGACGAAGAGCTGCAGAGGCGTCGGCCACACCGGCTCATGCGAGCCGTGGCCGCCGGCCGCGCGCTTCGCCTTGGCCGTGGCGATCCAGGTACCCAGGTAGAAGCCCGTGACACCGATCATCGAGCTGACGAGAATTGCCAGTGAGTTCATGGTGGGGGTAGGTGGGGGTGTGGGGGCTAGCCGACGAACTTGTAGCCGCTGCCGTGAATGGTGAGGATGTGTTCGGGCTCGTGCGGCGCTCGCTCGATCTTCTGCCGCAGCTTGGCTACGAAGTTGTCGATCGTGCGCGTGGTCGGGAACTCCTCGTAGCCCCACACCTCGTTCAGGATCTGCTCGCGCGTCACCACCTTGCCCCGGTGCAGCACGAAGTAGCGGAGCAACTCGAACTCGCGGGCCGTGAACTCCACGCGGCGCTTCTCGCGGCGCGCCTGGTGCAGCTTGAAATCGATCTCGAGATCGCCAATCCGCACGACCTCTTCGGGCGGCGGCCGAGTGCTGGTCCGGCGCAGCACGGCGCGCACGCGCGCCAGCAATTCGGTGATCGAGAACGGCTTGGTCACGTAGTCGTCGGCGCCCAGCTCGAGGCCCAGCACCTTGTCGGTTTCCGCCGACCTGGCCGTCAGCATCACAATCGAGGTGGTGCTCGAACGCTCGCGCAACTCGCGGCACACGTCGAAGCCGTTCTTCCGGGGCAGCATCAGATCGAGGATGACCAGGTCCGGGTTGAACGCGGCGGCCCGTGCCAGCCCCTGCTCGCCGTCGCTCGCCGTCTGCACTTCGTAGCCCTCGAGTTCGAGGTTGTCACGCAGTCCGAGCAGCATCTGCGGCTCGTCCTCGATCACCAGGATTCGCTTCATGTCGATCTCCGTACGCGTCGGCCGTACCGGCCGGGATGGGGAAGGCGAGGGTGAATATGCTGCCGCGGCCGGGTTCGCTCTCGACGCTCACGGCGCCACCGTGCCCCCGCATGGTGTGGTCGACGATGGCCAGGCCGAGGCCGCAGCCCTGCGGTCCTCCGCCGAGGCCGCTGTCAACCCGGTAGAACTTCCGGAACACGAGGCGCAGGTCGCGTTTGGCGATGCCGATGCCGTGGTCGGTCACGCGCACCGCCACGTCGGCGCCAGCGCGGGCGACGTCGACCTCGATGTCGCGGTGCTCGCGTGCGTATTTCATGGCGTTGGCCAGGATGTTCTCGATCGCTTGCTGCACGGCGCCCGTGTCGATATCGACCGGGGGCAGGCCGGGTTCGACCCGCGTCACCACGTTGAAGCGGCCCTGCTCGAACTGGCTCTGCAGCCGTGCCACGACCTCGCGCGTGACCTCACCGAGGTCGGCTGGTGCCGTGCGATAGGGGCGCAGGCCTGCCTCCATCCGTGAGAAGTCGAGCAGGTTCTCGATCAGACGCGTGAGCTTCTTGGCCTCGCCGTTGATGATCCGGTAGTACTCCGCGGCTCGTTCCGGGGTGCGGACCCGGCCCAGTTCGAGCGTCTCGGCAAACAACTGGATGAGCGCGAGGGGTGTCTTGAGGTCGTGCGAGACCGAGGCTACGAAATTGGATTTCAGTTCGGCGAGGCGGACCTCACGCGCGGCGGCGCCAGCCACGAAGAACACGCCGGCGGCCATCACCAGCGCGAGCATCGCCATCAGCGCCAGTTGCGGCCGGCTGCTCGACTCGGCGATCGCGGCGATGGTGCGATTGCCGAAGCCGGTCTGCAGCGTCCAGGTCTCGGGCTCCACCTCGAACGGCGCGGCGTACTCCAGCAACTCGCGGTCGAAGAACACGAGTGGGAAGCTGCGCTGGTCGACGAAGACGTCGGAGGTGTCGGGCGACGACGTGAAGATCACCTGGCCCTTCGCGTCGCGGAGCGACAGGTCGAGCTGCGGGAAGCCGCCGAGGTGCTGCACCGTCGCCAGCCGCGCCTTCATCATCGCGGGGAGGTGCACGGTGCGCATCGCATCGGCATCGACGACCAGGGCAATGAAGCTCGAGAACGTGTCGCGATCGGCGCTGGGAAAACGGAGCTGGACCTGCACGTACTTGCGACGGCCGCCAATCGTGGCCGGAAACGCCACGATGGCGCGCTTGTGTTCGAGCAATTGCAGCAGCCGCGGCAGAATCACCGCGCCCACGCCGGGGGCGTCGCGAAAGCGGCGATCCAGGTCGCCGGAGTCGTCGGCGAGGCTGTCACGGTTGTAGATCAGCATGGCGTTCGCCTGTTGGGGCGACACGGCCGACCACACGTAGAACGCTTCGACGAAGGGGCTTTGCTCCAGCCCCTGCTGGAAGACCGGATCCATCCAAGCGCGGTCGAGGGCATCGGTGCGAGCCTGCGGCACGCCGAGCAGCACGCCGATGTGCGGTCGCTTGAGCGTGTCCTCCACGTCGTTGGCGGCGGCGTCGGCGGTTTCCTGACTGAGCTGCCGGAGCACCACCGCCGACGTGCTGGCCAGATCGTCGATCGACTGGAACTGGAAGTAGAAGAGCACCGCCACCGGAATCGTGACGACTACGGCCAGGCCGGCGGCCAGACGGATGCCGCGGTCGTCCAGCACGCGGCTCAGCCCTCCTAGACGTCGCGATCGCGTCGTGGACGAGGCGGAGGCCGTGTGCGTGCGTTCGTCCATGTGCTCCTCCAGACTACGGCTTGGCCAGCTCCGCCGCCAGCCAGTCGCCAACGACGCGCCAGTCGCGGAGTTCGGGCGACGCCGAGAGCAGGGCCCAGGCCACGGTTTGCGTGTCCCCGAGCAACTGACGCCGGTAGTCGCGCGGCAGGTTCGCGGTGCAGCCCTGCAGTTCGCGCAACGCCCCCGACGCATCGCCGGTGGCCAGGCGCGCGAGCGCCAAGCGGCTGGCTTGCACCGGATTCCGCGCCGGGTCCTTCTGCTGCCCGGCGGTGTAGGCGTTCAACGAGGCCTGATAGCGGCCCTGCAGGAACATTGTGTGTCCAAGATTGTAGTGCCCGAAGGCCAGGTCCGGCGTGAGGGCAATCACGCGACGGAAGGCCGCCTCCGACTCGGCGAGCCTGCCGAGTTCCCGGGTCACGACGCCCACGTTGTTGACGGCCTGGGCATTGGCCGGGTCGGCGGCGAGAGCGCGAGTGAACGCCGCGAGCGCCTCTTCAGGCCGGTCGAGCTCGCCCAGTGTCGCGCCCCAGTTGGCAGCCGCTGAGGCAAACGTGGGCAGCAGCGCCGAGGCGCGGCCAAACGCGTCGCACGCTGCCACCATGTCGTCGCGCCGCAGCCAGTACTTGCCATGCTCGAACTGCGCCGCCGCCCATGCGGGCGCCGTGGCGACAGTCTCGGCGAGGATCGCGCCGGCGTTGTCGAGGTCGTTGACTTCCATGCAGGCACTGGCCAGGGCGAGCAGGCGTGCTGGCGTGCGAGCCTCGTCAACCGCGCGTCCGGCCGCCGCCAGGCGGTCACCTGGGATGGCCGAACGGAAGGCGTCGGGTAGCAGGGCGGGCCCGGCGTTGGTGTCAGACCCGCCGTCGGGGATCTCCGGCGGGCGGTCGTCGGCCTCGACGACGGCCACCTCGCGCCAGGGACCGCGGGCCTCGAGCGCATCCTGCGCGTGGTGCTGCATGGTGGGCAGGTCGGCCGTGGCCACGAAGGTGACGCCGCCGCGGGCGCGCATGGCGTCGATCCAGAGTTGCAGCAGGTAGGCCGGTTGCGTCGTGACGAGCCGAGTGGAGTTGCCCTGCTCGTTGACGAAGGCCTCGTGAAGGTCGGGCGTCCAGAGCACGAGCGGGCCGGTGGGCCACGCGTCGCTGTCGGCGAGCGGGTGCATGAATGGCCACTCGGCGGCACGGGGTGTCGTCACGACGCGCGCGTCGGGATCCCCGTCGAACAACTGCGCCAACACGCGTGCGGCCGTCACCAGCCGGCCCGCCGCGCTCGGACCGACCACGACGATCGCCGTCTGGCTCAGCGGAACGGGCCACGGCTGTGCGCCGTGGCCGAGTCGATCGATCAGGGAGGCAAGGCTCACGGCGTCGGTCAGCGACCTGGTGGAACCGGCGCGGACTTCGGCTGCGCCGCTCCCTGGTGGCACGTATAGCAGGTGACCCGGCCGAGCGAGGTCTCACCCTCGGCGGGTGTGTAGCCGGGGAAGAACTTCTGGTTGAGGTTCAGGGTCATCTCGATCATCCGGCGCGCGGTGGCCTTGCGCGGATTCTCGTCGCTGGCGAAATTGCCGCGCGCGTGGCAGCCGCCACAGTTCACGCCGAGCGCCTGCACGAAATGGCGCATCTCGATTTCGAACTGCGGCACCATCAGGCCCGTGAGCACGGTGATGGTCGGGCTCTCGGCGATCCCCGGCTTGGTCGGTTCGGGCACTTGAGCAGCCGCAGGGCGCGCAAGCGCGACGGCGAGCGCGCTGCTCAGGGCCATCGCCCCGAGGGCGTGACGCCACGACCGCGAGGTCATCGCGCGACCTCGCCGGCGCCAGTGCCGAGCTTTGGCGTCGCCGCACCCTGATGGCAGGTGTAACAGGTGATGCGGCCGAGCTTCGAGTCGCCGGCCGACGGCACGTGCATGGAGAAATATTCAGTGTTCAACGAGATCGTGAGCTGCAGCATGCGCCGCGCGGTGTGCTTCGCGCGCTTCTCGTCGCTGGCGAAGTTGCCCTGCACATGGCAGTGGTCGCACTTCACGCCGATGGCCTCGCCCATCCGGCGCATCTCGTCGCGCACCTCGGCGCTGGTCCAGCCCGAGAGCACCTTGATGTTCTCGAGCGGTCGCGCCGGACGCGAGGGTTGCGCCGCGGCGGGCGCCGCGCACAGCACGGTCAGGACGGAGACGAACAGTCGAGACATGACGAATTCCTACGGGGTCTCGGTGAAGATGACCTGCGCGTCGGCCTTCACGCGCGCCACCTGCGGCACGGCGTAGCCGGGGTACTTCGCTGGCGTCGTCCACGCCGCCACCACGTCGTCAACCGTCTTGCCGGCCCGCTTGGCCTGTTGCACGGTCGCAACGAACTCGCCGATGAACTCGGCGTAGCGCGCCACGTCCGCGGGGGTCATGGTCGTGGCGTGGTGGCCGTTGATGACCGTGGTGACGCCCGGCACCGCCGCCGCCTTGGTGAGCGTGGCGGCGAAGGCCACGCCGCTGCCGCCATTGTTCAGGTCCATGATCGGCAGGTCGCGGTTGGGGAACGCATCGCCGACGTGCATGACGCCGAGCGCTGGAAACACCACGAAGGTGTCGCCGCCGGTGTGCGCGCGTCCAAAGTAGTAAAGGTCGATCCGGTCGGCGCCGCTGCCGAGTGTGAGCGTGGTCGCGAAGGTGCGCTTCGCCATGCCACGACCGCCGCTAGCGGCGAAGATGTTCGCCTGTGGGCCAGTCTGCAGGCCGTAGACGGGATTGGCCTCTTCCATGTAGCGCTTCGTGTTCTCGTGCGCGACGACCTCGACCGACGCCGGGAACTCGACCTGCCCGTTGGTGTGGTCGTAGTGCGCGTGGGTGTTGATCACCATCGTGACGGGCTTGTCAGTGACAGCTTTGATGGCGTCGAGCAGCGGCTGACCCCACCCCGGCAGCTTCGTGTCGACCACCACGGCGCCGGCGGCCGTGAGGAAGAGGGCGGTGTTGCCACCGCCGCCTTTGAGCACCCACAGGTTGTCTTTCACCTTGTCGACGGTGACCGTCTTCGGTGGGGTAGCGACGGGCGCCTGCGCCGCGACTACCGCCATCGATCCGAGTGCCACGGCCGTGACCACGGCAAGTACTGACGCGCGCTTCGTCATCCCGACCTCTGCAGTGCCGCGCCGACCGGGCGCGCGCTCTGGCATTCTATGCCGGGAGTCCGTTCTTGGCGACGTCGCGCATGGCGCTGACGAAGGTGTCGATCTCCTCGAGCGGTGTATAGATGTTCGGCGTGACGCGCAGCGCGCGGTACGACAGCTTGGGATCGTCGGGGTTGTCGTGGCCAATCGCCGTGATGACGATGCGGTACTTGTCCCACAGGTGGGCGACCAGCCTGCCGGTGTCCACGCCGTCAATCGAGACCACCGCCAGACCCCAGGTCTGGCCCTCGGCCAGGTTCGAGTGGATGCGCATCTTCGGGTCCTTGCGCAGCTCGTTCGCCCAGCGCAGCGTCAGGTAGCGCAGGCGTGCGGCCTTGCGCTCGAGCCCGATGGCCTGTTGGAACGCGATGGCCTCGTTGATTGCCGCCTTGGCGCCGACGGCATGCGTGCCGATCTCTTCGAATTTGCGGATGTCCGTATCGCGCGTGGCCGGAGCCGCCTGCAGCGGCCAGGTCGAGGCGATGCGCTCACGGCGCACGTAGAGCATGCCAGTGCCCATGGGCGCCAGCAGCCACTTGTGCAGCGACACGCCGTAGTAATCCATGCCCAAGTCGCGCAACTTGAAGGGAAAGTGGCCGAGCGCATGCGCGCCGTCGACGATCGAAATGATGCCGCGTGAACGGCACAGCTCGCTCAATTCCTTCACCGGGAACAACTGGCCGGACTGATTGGTGATGTGGCAGAAGTGCATCACCTTGGTCTGCGGCACGATCGCGCGCGCCAGGCGCCCGAACAGATCCTCGCCGTTGGTCGGTACCGGGAAGTCGATGCGGGTCAACTTGATCTTGTCGCGGCGCACGCGTTGATCCCACGTGGTGAGCATGCGCCCGTAGTCCTGCTCGGTCGTGAGCACTTCGTCACCCGGCTCGAGATCGAGCCCGTTCTGCGCAATCTGCAGGGACTCGCTCGAATTGCGGGTGATGGCGATCTCTTCGGGATCGGCGCCGAACTCCGCGGCCAGGCGGCGACGCGTCGTCTCGACGTTGCGCTCGGTCATGCCGCGGTGATGCACCGGCGCCTGATTCGCCCAGTCGTTGTAGCGCTTGCAGGCCTCGTGCACCACGGTGGGAGCCGGGCTCGAGTTGCCGTTGTTCAGATTGATGATGGTGCGGTCGAGCGTGAAAGCGAACTGGATCTCGCGCCAGTAGTCTTCGTCGGTGGCCACCTGCGCCGGGGTGCGGCCCCCGGCGGCCGCTTGCTGGGTGAGGGCCGCCACCTCGTCGATGCCATAGCGGGCCGTAGCGAGGGCGGCGCCGGCGGCGCTCCCGGTGAGTCTCAGGAAGGTTCGACGGCTTCGCATGACGATGGGCCTCCAGGGGCAGACGTGGAAACGGGCAGCGGCAAACCGAGGGTAGGCGCGCGCAGTGTAGAGGGGCGAGCCACAATATCTTGTGGCATTCCGGACCTGGCGCGTGCATAATCCTCGGCGGCGGCCGTGCCGCCAGACCACCGGTGATAGAACCTTCTTGCACCGGGTGTGCGGGTGTGTGCTATGCTCGCAAGGTTCTCGTGGTCCTAGGAAACCCTATCTAGGACCGTCCGCTCCTCGTAGCGTCGACTCCCCGGTGTGCGGGGGCGGCCACGACCGGAGCACCGTGACGCCGTAGTTCGTGCGCCGAGTCACCCTCGGCGCGTGGCGCGTCCGCCGGTGCCGAATATCGACAGCAGGGGTTTTTGCGCGTCGGGTGCCAAGCCGCAAGGCTTTCAGGCCCACGCCACACGAGCATCGCCGCCGCATTGGGGCGAGGCGCGTGGAATCAGCGGTTTATTGCTCTCGCCCGCCTTCATGGCTGGGTGACGCGGCGGCGCGAGCCGTTGCGGGGTGAACGCGGGCCCGAACCAACCCGCGCGAGTGGAGAGATCGTGCCGACGATCAGTCAGTTGGTCCGCAAGGGCCGCGACGCGGTGAAGTGGAAGACGAAGAGCCCGGCCCTGCAGGAAAGCCCGCAGAAGCGTGGCGTCTGCGTGCGTGTGTTCACGCAGACCCCCAAGAAGCCGAACTCGGCACTGCGTAAGGTCGCGCGCGTGCGCCTTACCAACAAGATTGAAGTCACCACCTATATTCCGGGCGTGGGCCACAACCTGCAGGAGCACTCGCTGGTGCTCATCCGCGGCGGCCGCGTGAAGGACCTGCCGGGCGTGAGGTATCACGTGGTGCGCGGCACTCTCGACGCCGTCGGCGTGCAGGGCCGCAAGCAGAGTCGGTCGAAGTACGGCGCCAAGCGCCCGAAGCAGTAGGAACGACGTTATGCCTCGTAGACGAATTGTAGCCAAGCGCGAACTTCCGGCCGACGGCCTCTACGGCAGTCAGCTCGTCACCAAGTTCATCAACTGCATGATGAGCGACGGCAAGCAGTCGACCTCGATGAAGATCGTCTACGGCAGTTTCGAGATCATCAAAGAGAAGTCGGGCGACGACCCGGTCAAGATCTTCAAGAAGGCGCTCGACAACGTGAAGCCGTCGCTCGAAGTGAAGTCGCGGCGCGTCGGCGGCTCGAACTACCAGGTGCCGATCGAGGTCAACCCGAATCGCCGCCTATCGTTGAGCATCCGGTGGCTGGTCGGCTACGCCCGCTCGCGCGGCGACGGCAAGACCATGCAGGAAAAGCTCGCCAACGAATTGCTCGATGCCGCCAACCTGCGCGGTGGCGCCGTCAAGAAGCGTGAAGACACGCACCGCATGGCCGAAGCCAACAAGGCCTTCGCCCATTACCGCTGGTAGCGTCCTCACTCTGACCTGGGAATCCTGAACCAATCATGGCTCGATCGGCACCACTCGAACGCACTCGGAATATCGGCATCATGGCCCACATCGATGCCGGTAAGACCACGACGACCGAGCGCATTCTGTTCTACACCGGCATCACCTACAAGATCGGCGAGGTGCATGAAGGCACCGCGGTGATGGACTGGATGGAGCAGGAGCAGGAACGCGGCATCACGATCACCTCGGCCGCGACCACGTGCTTCTGGAAAGAGCACCGGATCAACATCATCGACACGCCCGGCCACGTCGACTTCACCGTCGAAGTGGAGCGCTCGCTGCGCGTCCTCGACGGCGCGGTGGCGGTGTTCGACGCGGTGTCGGGCGTGGAGCCGCAGTCCGAAACGGTCTGGCGTCAGGCCGATCGCTACCGCGTGCCGCGCATCTGCTTCGTCAACAAGATGGACCGCGTCGGCGCGGACTTCAAGGAGACGCTCGCGCAGATTGGCAGCAAGCTGCAGGGCAACGCCGTCGCGGTCCAGCTGCCGATTGGCGCTGAGGACAAGTTCCGCGGCGTGGTCGACCTCGTAGAGATGAAGGCCTACGTCTACAAGGACGAGACCATGGGCGCCGACTACGACGTGGTCGACATCCCGGCCGACCTGCTCGACGACGCCGTGGCCCACCACGACATCCTGGTCGAGAAGGCCAGCGAAGCCGACGACAAGCTGCTTGAGAAGTACCTGGCCGGCGAAACCATCAGTCCCGCCGAGCTCAGGGCCGGGCTGCGCAAGCGCTGCATCGAATCGGTGCGCAACGAAGCGGCGCCGTTCGTGCCGGTGATTTGCGGCACCGCCTTCAAGAACAAGGGCGTGCAGCCGATGCTCGACGCCGTCCTCGCCTACCTGCCCTCGCCGCTCGACATTCCGCCGGTCACCGGCATCGACCCCGACTCGAAGGACGAGAACAAGATCGAACGCAGTGCCAGCGACAGCGAGCCGTTCTCGGCGCTGGCCTTCAAGATCATGACCGACCCGTTCGTCGGCCAGCTCACCTTCTTTCGGGTCTACTCGGGCACCCTCACCTCGGGCTCCTCGGTCATCAACTCGACCAAGGGCCGCACCGAGCGCATTGGCCGCCTGCTGAAGATGCACGCGAACAAGCGCGAGGAGATCAAGGAAGTCAACGCCGGCGACATCGCCGCGGCCGTGGGCCTGAAGTCGGTCACGACCGGCGACACGCTGTGCGACGAGAAGAAGCCCATCATCCTCGAGAAGATGGAGTTCCCGGAGCCGGTCATCTCGCTCGCCATCGAGCCGAAGACCAAGGCCGACCAGGAAAAGCTCGGCCACGGCATGGCCAAGCTGATGGCCGAAGACCCGACCTTCCGCGTGAAGACCGACGAGCAGACCGGCCAGGTCGTGATCGCCGGCATGGGCGAACTGCACCTCGAGATCATCGTCGACCGCCTCAAGCGCGAGTTCGGCGTCGAAGCCACGGTCGGCAAGCCGCAGGTCGCCTACAAGGAAACCCTCACCAAGCCGGCCGAAGGCCACGGCGTGTTCAAGCGCCAGACCGGCGGCCGCGGCCAGTTCGGCGACTGCTGGATCCGGTTGTTCCCGCTCGAGCCGGGCACGGGCTACCAGTTCGAGAACGAAACCGTGGGCGGCTCGATTCCGCGCGAGTTCATCAAGCCGATCGACCAGGGCATTCAGGAAGCGCTCACCCGCGGCATCCTCGCGGGCTACCCGATCGACGACGTGCGCATCGAAGTGTTCGACGGTTCGTACCACGACGTCGACTCGTCGGAAATGGCCTTCAAGATCGCCGGCTCGCTGGCGTTCCAGGACGCCGCCAAGAAGGCCGGCGCGGTGCTCATGGAACCGGTGATGCGCGTCGAAGTGGTCTGTCCGAAGGACAACCTCGGCGACGTGATGGGCGACCTGGCGTCGCGGCGCGGCCGCATCCAGTCGCAGGAAGACCGAGGCGGCACGCAGATCATCTCGGCGCGCGTGCCGCTCAGCGACATGTTCGGCTACGCGACCGACCTGCGGTCGCGCACGCAGGGGCGCGCCACCTACTCGATGTATTTCGACCGCTACGAGCAGGCGCCGCGCAACGTGAGCGAAGAAGTCATCGCACGGGTCCAGGGTACCAAGTAGTCCCTGAGACCCGAGACCCGAGACTCGAGAAGGATCAGCACATGGTTGGCGACAAGATTCGAATCCGCTTGAAGGCCTACGACGCGCGGCTGCTCGACCAGAGCACCGGCGAAATCGTGGATACCGCCAAGCGGACGGGCGCGCGGCTGGCGGGACCGATTCCGCTGCCGACTGAGATCAACAAGTGGACCGTGCTGCGGTCGCCCCACGTCGACAAGAAGTCGCGGGAACAGTTCGAAGTGCGGACGCACAAGCGTCTGATCGACATCTTCGAGCCGACGCCGCAAACCGTCGATGCCCTCATGAAGCTCGACCTGCCCGCCGGGGTGGACGTCGAGATCAAGGCCTTCGGCAAGGAACACGGCAAGTAACAGGGTCCCGTGACCCTGGTGCCGGAAGGAATCGCGATGGTGAATGGAATCATCGGCAAGAAAATCGGAATGACGCAACTGTTCCTGGAAGACGGCACGGTCGAACCGGCCACCGTCCTGCAGGCGGGTCCGTGCGTCGTCGTACAAGCGAAGCGTCCCGAGCGTGACGGCTACGAGGCGGTGCAGCTCGGCCTGGTGTCGGGTAAGTACAAGGCCAACAAGGCCATCGCCGGCCACCACAAGGCGTCGAATGTGCCGGCCACCCGCGTGCGTCGCGAAGTGAAGCGCGTGGCGGGCGGCGAGCAGCCCAAGCCGGGCGATTCGATCGTCGTGGCCGCGCTGTTCAATCAGGGCGAACGCGTCGACGTGATTGGCACGAGCAAGGGCCACGGCTTCCAGGGCGTGGTGAAGCGTCACCACTTCGCGGGCGGTGCGGCGACCCACGGCTCGATGTTCCATCGCGCGCCAGGCTCGATCGGCGCCTCGTCGTATCCGTCGCGCGTCGTCAAGGGCATGCGCATGGGCGGCCACATGGGCGTCGACCGCGTGACCGTGCGGAACCTCAAGGTGCTGCGCATCGACGCCGACAACAACCTGTTGGTCGTGCGGGGCGCGGTGCCCGGCGCCAACGGCGGCTACGTGCTCATCCGCAAGGCCATCGCGGCCAAGCCGGAACCGCAGCCGCAGCTCCAAGAGAAGCCCAAGAAGGGCAAGAAGTAGGACGCCATGACCGTAGATGTCGTCAACGCAGAGAACCAGAAAGTGGGCTCGGTCGAGCTGAGCGACGCCGTCTTCGGCGGGCGCGTGAAGACCGACCTGATTCACGCGTCGGTGGTGCGGGCGAATGCCGCCGACCGGCGTGGCACCCACGCCACCAAGAACCGCGGGTCGGTGAGCGGCAGCGGCAAGAAGCCGTGGCGGCAGAAGGGCACCGGCCGCGCGCGCGTCGGCGAAATCCGCAACCCGTTGTGGCGCAAGGGCGGCACCGTGTTCGGTCCGCAGCCCCGCAGCTACGCGTTCACGGCCCCCAAGAAGGTCGAGCTCGGCGGTCTGCAGGCGGCCCTCGCCCAGAAGGCGCAGGACGGCGCGATTGTGATCGTCGACACGCTGGCGGCGGCGGAAGTGAAGACCCGCCAGGCGGTGGCCATGTTGACGGCCATCGGCGTCACCGGCAAGGCGCTGCTGGTCGATGTGCAGCCCGACGCGCAGCTGCTGCTGTCGGTGCGCAACATCCCCGGTGTGAAATTTCTGGCGAGTTCGCGAATCACCGCGCGCGACGTGATCGACACGGCGCACGTGGTGCTGACCAGGTCGGCCATCGAGAAGCTGCAAGCGGCGCTCGGCGCCTAGCAGGAGAACGCACATGAAGCTGACAGAAGTGATTCGGCGGCCGCTCATCACGGAGAAGACCACCGTGATGCGCGAAGACGGCCGGACGCTGGTGTTCGAAGTGGCGCGCAACGCCAACAAGCTCGACGTGAAGCGCGCGGTCGAGAAGCTGCTCGGCCCGAAGGTGGCGCTGGTGCGCACCGCGCTCGCCCACGGCAAGCAGAAGCGCCAGGGCCAGTTCGTGGGCCGGCGTTCGGATTGGAAGAAGGCGTACGTCGTGTTGAAGGCGGGCGAGAAGATGCCCGAGTTCACCGAGAACGTCTGAGCGCCGCGATACTGTGCGACGCGCCTAGAGATACAGAGAGACGGCCATGCCGATTCGCAAGTACAAACCCACGTCCCCCGGCCGGCGGTTCCAGACCGCCCAGGTGTTCGACGAGATCACCACGGATTCGCCCTACCGTCCGCTTACCGAGAAGCTGAACAAGTCGGGCGGCCGGAACAGCACCGGCGAGCTCACCAGCTGGTGGCGCGGCGGCGGTCACAAGCGCCTCTATCGCGTGATCGACTTCAAGCGCGACAAGAAGGGCATTCCGGCCAAGGTCTCGACTATCGAGTACGACCCGAACCGATCGGCGCGGATTGCGCTCGTCACCTACGCTGACGGCGAGAAGCGCTACATCCTGCAGCCCCTCGGCCTGAAGGTGGGCGACGCGATTCTTGCCTCCGACACGGCCGACATCCTGCCGGGCAACACGCTGCCGCTGGCGAACGTGCCGCAGGGCACGCTCGTGCACAACGTCGAGCTCAAGCCCGGACACGGCGGTCAGCTCGCGCGCAGCGCCGGTGCGGCCGTGCAGGTCGTGGCGAAGGAAGGCGACTACGTCTCGGTCAAGATGCCGTCGGGCGAGATTCGCAAGATTCTCCAGAATTGCCAGGCCACCATCGGCCAGGTCGGCAACCTCGACTTCGAGAACGTGTCGATCGGCAAGGCCGGTCGCAACCGCTGGCTGGGCAAGAAGCCGCACGTGCGCGGCGTGGCCATGAACCCGGTCGACCATCCGCTCGGCGGCGGCGAAGGCCGCACCTCGGGCGGTCGTCATCCGGTCACGCCGTGGGGCGTGCCGACCAAGGGGTACAAGACCCGGTCGAAGAAGAAGCTCAGCAACAAGTTCATCGTGCAGCGGCGGAAGAAGTAGGCGTTATGAGCAGATCGCTTAAAAAGGGGCCGTTCATCGATACCCACCTCCTCGAAAAGGTGGAATCCATGAACCGTGCCGGCGAAAAGAAAGTCGTGAAGACCTGGTCGCGCCGGTCCACCGTGATTCCCGAGATGGTGGGGCACACGCTGGCGGTGCACAACGGCCGCAAGTTCGTGCCGGTCTACCTTACCGAGAACATGGTTGGCCACAAGCTCGGCGAGTTCTCGCCCACCCGGCTGTTCAAGGGCCACGCGGCCAAGGCTGAGAAGACGGCCTCGTCGGCGCCCTCGGCCGGAGGGAAGTCCTAGCCATGGTGCGGTCGGAGGCAACGGCGAAGTACGTGCGCACGTCGGCCCAGAAAGCCGGGCTCGTGTGCGACCTGATCCGGGGCAAGGACGTCAACCGCGCGCTGGCGGTGTTGCAGTTCGCCAAGAAGACCGTGGCGCGCGACCTGGCCAAGGTGCTGCGTTCGGCGGTGGCGAATGCGCGCGTGCGCGACGGCTTCGGCGGCGACATCGAGCGGTTGTTCGTGTCGGCGGCCTACGCCAATCAGGGCCCCTCGCAGAAGCGCGTGCGTCCCGCCCCGATGGGCCGGGCGTTCCGCGTGGTGAAGCGCACGGCGCACCTCACCGTGGAAGTGACCGAGCGCGCGCAGAAGATCGCGGCGGTCGGCGAGGGCGAGATGAAGACCCCGGCGCGGCGAGCCCGCGTCAAGAAGGCCGCGGCGGCCGAGTAGTTACGAGGAGATCGCAGTGGGTCAGAAAGTTCACCCGTACGGGTTCCGGATCGGGTTCAACAAGACGTGGAAGTCGCGCTGGTTCGCGGACAAGGACTATGCCGATCTGCTCCACGAGGACCTGGCACTCAAGGCGGACCTCAAGAAGCGGTTCCAGCACGCCGGGGTCGCCAAGATCGAGATCGAACGCGCCGCCAACAAGCTGAAGATCGACATCCACACCTCGCGTCCCGGCATCATCATCGGACGCAAGGGCACCGAGGTCGACAAGTTGAAGCAGGAGATCCAGAAGCGCACCAAGCGCGAGGTCTTCATCAACATCCAGGAGATCCAGAAGCCCGAGCTCGACGCGCAGCTCGTGGCCGAGTCGGTCGCGATGCAGCTCGAGAAACGCGTGGCGTTCCGCCGGGCGATGCGCAAGGCGGTCGAATCGGCGTTGCGATTCGGCGCCCGCGGCATCAAGGTGCGGGTGTCGGGCCGGCTGAACGGCGCCGAGATCGCGCGTTCCGAGTGGTACCTGCACGGCCAGCTGCCGCTGCAGACGCTGCGCGCCGACGTGGATTTCGGTTTCCATGAAGCGCACACGACCTACGGGCAGATTGGCGTGAAGGTCTGGATGTACAAGGGCGAGCGGCTCACGCCCCGCGTTGGCCGCGACGAAGAATATCGCGACCGTCCGCGGCGGGCCGCGGGCGCTCGGGGATAGCGAGTAACGACGATGTTGATGCCGAAAAAGGTCAAGTTCCGAAAGCAGCAGCGCGGCCGCATGTGCGGCAAGGCGTGGCGCGGTTCGGACGTGTCGTTCGGCGATTACGGGCTCAAGGCAATGGAGCCCTGCTGGATGACCGACCGGCAGATCGAAGCGGCCCGCGTGGCGATGACCCGGTTCATCAAGCGCGGCGGCAAGATCTGGGTGCGGGTGTTCCCCGACAAGCCGGTCACCAAGAAGCCGCTCGAAACCCGCATGGGTAAGGGCAAGGGCGCGCCGGAAGGCTGGGTCGCCGTGGTGCGTCCCGGGAAGATTCTGTTCGAGATGGAAGGCGTCAGCGAGCCCGACGCGCGCCGCGCCATGGAGCTCGCCTCGGCGAAGCTGCCCATCCGGACCAAGTTTGCCGTCCGGTTCGGCGAGGAGAAGCAGTCATGAAGGCCACGGAACTGCGCGAACTCGACGCGGACGGTCTCACGGTCAAGGTGAACGAGATCGAGGACGAGATCTTCCGTCTGCGCATCCGCAAGTCGATGGGGCAGCTCGAGAAGCCGACCATCATTCGCGACGCCCGGAAGAATCTGGCGCGCGTGAAGACGATTCTCAGGGAGAAGGCGAAGTAGCCATGGCGTCGAAGACCGAAATGCAGGGTGTGGTGGTCAGCGACCGCATGCAGAAGAGCGTGGTCGTGGCCGTGAAGCGCCGGGTGCAGCACGGCGTCTACGGCAAGATCCAGAAGCGCACCACGAAGCTGATGGCGCACAACGAGAACGACGACGCCAAGCTCGGCGACCTCGTCTCGGTGGCGGAAACCAAACCGATGAGCCGGCGCAAGTGCTGGTCGGTCACGCGCGTGATCGAACGCGCGTCGAAGGTCTAGGAGGAACCGCCATGATCCAGATGCGGACGATTCTCGACGTCGCCGACAATTCCGGCGCGCGCAAGCTCGCGGTGATCAACCCGATCGGCGGGTCCACCGGTCGCTACGCCCGTCTGGGAGACATCGTGACGGCCTCGGTCAAGGAAGCCACGCCCGAGTCGAACGTGAAGAAGGGCTCGGTCGTGAAGGCGGTCATCGTGCGGGTGCGCAAGGAACAGCGCCGCAAGGACGGCAGCTACATCCGGTTCGACCGCAATGCGGCCGTGCTGGTGAACGCCGAAGGCGAGCCGGTCGGCACGCGCGTGTTCGGCCCGGTGGCGCGCGAACTGCGCGAACGGCGCTTCATGAAGATTATCTCGCTGGCGCCGGAAGTGCTCTAGCCATGGCAAAACTTCGGATCAAGAAGAACGACACGGTGCTGGTGCGGGCTGGCAAGGATCGCGGCAAGCGCGGACGCGTGCTGCAGGTACTGCCGGGCAAGAGCAAGGTGGTGGTGGAAGGCGTGGCGATCATCAAGAAGCACACGCGTCCCAACCCCCAGAAGAACATCAAGGGCGGCATTCTCGAGCGCGAGGCGGCGATTCACGTATCGAACGTGATGCTCGTCGACCCGGATTCGAACCAGCCGTCGCGCATGGGCGCCCTGGTGCAGGCTGATGGCGCCAAGGTGCGGGTTCGCCGGAAGCGCGGCGGAGTGGGGGCGAAATGAGCGACACCAAGGCAAATCGTCTGCGGGAGCGGTATCTGAGCGAGGTCGTGCCCGCGCTGTCGAAGGAATTCGGCTACAGCAACGTGATGGCCGTGCCCAAGATCGCGAAGGTCGTGGTCAACATGGGCCTGGGCGAGGCGACGCAGAACGCGAAGGTCGTTGACGTGGGCGCCGAAGAGCTGGCGAAGATCACCGGCCAGAAGCCCTCGGTGCGCCGCGCCAAGAAGTCCATTGCGCAGTTCAAGGTGCGCGAGGGCATGCCGATCGGCGCGATGGTGACGCTGCGCGGCGACCGCATGTATGACTTCCTCGACCGCCTCATGAGCATCGCGCTGCCGCGCGTGCGCGACTTCCGTGGGGTGTCGGGACGCGGCTTCGACGGCCGCGGCAACTTCACGCTCGGTCTGCGCGACCAGCTGCTCTTCACCGAGATCGACTACTTGAAGGTGGACAAGGCGCGCGGCATGAACGTGTGCGTGGTCACCACCGCGAAGACGGACGACGAAGCCCGCAAGCTGCTGCAGCTGATGGGCATGCCGTTCCGCACGAACTAGGACGAGGATTCGAGCGATGGCGACGACAGCAAAAATAGCTCGTGAGAAGAAGGCGCTGAAGTTCAAGGTGCGCCACCGCAACCGGTGCCGGCGCTGCGGCCGGCCGCGGGCCTACATGCGGAAGTTCGCGCTCTGCAGGCTGTGCTTCCGCGAGCACGCGCTCACGGGCGATGTCGCGGGCGTCACGAAGAGCAGTTGGTAGTTGGCGGGACCAGGGACTCCGGTCCCCGGACTCGGGAAGATTTGACGAGAGCACGAAGAACATGACTGATCCGATTGCAGACATGCTGACCCGGGTGCGGAACGCGGTGTCGGCTCGACACAGCCGCGTGGACATGCCCGCGTCGAAGCTGAAGACCGAGATCGCGAAGATTCTACAGGACGAGGGCTACATCGCGGGCTTCAAGCTCGTCGAGGAGAAGGCCGCCAAGCCTGGTGGCATCGCCCGTCCGCTGATTCGTCTGCTGTTGAAATACGGTCCTGGTGGCGAACGCGTGATCACCGGGATCCAGCGCGTGAGCCGTCCTGGCCGCCGGGTCTACGCAGGCGCCGATGGCATCACGACCGTGCTGGGCGGGTTGGGTGTGTGCATCCTCACCACGTCGCGAGGCGTGATGACCGGCCGGTCGGCGCAGAAGGCCGGCGTGGGCGGCGAGATACTCTGCAACGTCTGGTAGGCCGGGGCCCCGGAGTTCGGGGCCCAGGATGTGGCGCCGGCGCTCGCTGCGCAGGCCTGGTTCGCTAGAAGGCCCGAGACCCGGCACCTGGGACTCGCGACCCGATTGGGACACTGAAATGTCGCGTATTGGCAAGAAACCGATTCCGATTCCGAAGGGCGTCACCGTGACGATCGACGGCGCGGCCGTCGACGTCAAGGGGCCCAAGGGCGAGATGCGCCAGGCGCTGCCGCCGGGCGTGGTCGTGGCCATCGAAGAGGGCCAGTTGCTGGCGCGCCGCGAGCGCGACGACAAGGCCCTCGCGAAGTTCCACGGTCTCGCGCGCAGTCTGGTCGCCAACGCCGTGCAGGGCGTGAGCGAGGGGTGGAAGCGCGAACTCGACATCGTCGGCGTCGGCTACCGCGCCGAGGTGAAGGGCAAGCAAGTGAACTTCGCGCTCGGCTATTCACACCCGGTGGTGTTCGACATCCCGGTGGGGATCGACGTGACGGTGGAGAAGCAGACCCACATCACGGTGACCGGAGTGGACCGGCAGCTGGTCGGGCAGGTCGCGGCGAACATGCGTTCGCTGCGCAAGCCCGATCCGTATCAGCAGAAGGGCGTGCGATACACCGGCGAAGTGCTGAAGAAGAAGGCCGGGAAGACGGGGGCGTAGGGCCATGAAGGTCACCAACAGAGAAGAACGACGTCAGCGGATCAAGTTCCGCATCCGCAAGCGCGTGCGCGGTACCGCCGAGCGTCCGCGCCTGAGCGTGTTCCGGAGCGTGTCCCATATCTACGTCCAGGTCGTCGACGATCTGGCCGGTCAGACCCTGGCGTCGGCCTCGAGTCTCGAGCCCACGGTCAAGGCCAAGATGACCGACGGCGCCAAGGCGGGCAACAACAAGGGTGCCGTGGTCGTCGGCGAGACCATCGCCGAGCGCCTGAAGTCGAAGGGCATCGTGAAGGTCGTGTTCGATCGGAACGGATTCCTGTATCACGGTCGGGTGCGCGAAGTCGCGGAAGCGGCACGCAAAGCCGGACTCGAGTTTTAGGCGAATCGGAAGGCAATGATGCGGACACGCGAACGAATCGATGCGGGCCAGCTCGACATCAAGGACACGGTGGTTGCCATCAACCGCGTGACCAAGGTGGTCAAGGGCGGCAAGAACCTGAGCTTCAGCGCGCTCGTGGTCGTCGGCGACGGCCAGGGCGTGGTGGGCTTCGGTATCGGCAAGGCCAAGGAAGTGCCCTCGGCCATCAAGAAGGCCATCGAGGCCGCCAAGAAGAACCTGATCCGCGTGCCGCTCAAGGGCACGTCGATCCCGCACCCGGCCCTCGGCCGCTACGGCGCGGGGCGCGTGCTGCTCAAGCCGGCGCCGGACGGCACCGGCATCATCGCCGGCGGCGGCGTGCGCGCCGTGGTCGAGTCGTGCGGCATCCACAACGTGCTGACCAAGTCGCTCGGCACGGCCAATCCGCACAACGTCGTGCGCGCCACGTTCACCGCGCTCTCGATGCTGAAGGATCCGCGCCACGTCGCGCGGCTGCGCGGCAAGAGCCTGGAAGAGATCACCGGCGTGACGGCGTAAGAGGGGTTGCTGAGGACATCATGTCGAAGCAGGTAAAGACCGTGAAAGTGACCCTGGTGAAGAGCCCGATTGGGTTCAACCGCACGCAGGGCGAGACCGTGACGGGCATGGGGCTGCGCCGGATCCGTCACACCGTGACGATGGTCGACACGCCCGAAACCCGCGGGATGATCCATAAAGTCCGTCACCTCGTGACGGTCGCCGAGTAGACGATCATGGCAACCAATCTCAGTAATCTGCGCCCCGCCGCCGGCTCGAAGTTCACGCGTAAGCGCGTTGGCCGCGGCCCCGGCTCGGGCAGCGGCAAGACCGCTGGCCGCGGGCACAAGGGCGCGCAGTCGCGCTCGGGCTACAAGCAGCGGCGCGGGTTCGAAGGCGGCCAGATGCCGCTGCACCGGCGCGTGCCGAAGCGCGGCTTCAACAACATCTTCCGCATCGAGTATGCGGTTGTGAACCTCGACTCCATCGAAGAGCGCTTCGATGTGGGTGCGGTGGTGACCCCGGACGCGCTGCGTGAAGTGGGCCTGGTCAGCGACCGCACCGCCAAGATCAAGGTGCTGGCGCGTGGCGAGGTCAGCAAGGCGTTGACCGTACACGCGCACAAGTTCAGCGGCAAGGCGGCAGAGAAGATCGCCGCGGCCGGCGGCGCAACCGAGGTTCTGGGGAAGCCGGCGGCCTGACCGGCGCTGGCCCGGGCCTCTGAGACAAGGCGTAGTACATGCTGGACGCGTTCAAGAACCTCTTCGCCATCGCGGATCTGAGGAATCGTGTGCTCTTCACGCTCGCGATGCTGGGCGTCTACCGCGTGGGCAGCCACATTCCGACCCCGGGCGTGAACACGGCGGCGCTGGCGCTGCTCGCCGAGCAGGCGCGCGGCACGATGTTCGGGTTCTACGACATGTTCTCGGGCGGCAACTTGTCGCAGGTCACGATCTTCGCGCTCGGCGTCATGCCCTACATCAGCGCGTCGATCATCCTGCAGCTGCTCACGGTGGTGTGGCCCTACCTCGAACGCCTGTCGAAGGAAGGCGAGCTCGGCCGCCGCAAGATCACCCAGTACACCCGCTATCTCACCGTGGTGCTGGCGATTGCGCAGTCGATGGCCATCGCCATCTACCTCGAGCAGCAGACCAACATCGCCGGCGGCCTGCCGCTCGTCTACGAGCCTGGGTGGGGCTTCCGGCTGATGTGCATCCTGACGCTCACGACCGGCACGATGTTTGTGATGTGGCTGGGCGAGCAGATCACCGAACGTGGCATCGGCAACGGCATGTCACTGCTGATCTTCGCCGGCATCGTCGTCAACTTCCCGCGCGCCGTCACGCTCACGTTCGACCAGTTGCGCACCGGCCAGATCGGTCTCATCCGTCTGTTGTTGCTGGTGGCGCTGATGGTGGCGGTGGTGGCGGCCATCGTGTTCGTGGAACGCGGCCAGCGCCGGATCGTCGTGCAGTACGCCAAGCGCGTCGTCGGCCGCAGGCAGTTCGCGGGCACGAGCACGCACATTCCGCTCAAGGTCAACACCGGCGGCGTCATTCCGGTCATCTTCGCCAGTTCGCTGCTCGCCTTCCCGGGCTCGCTCAAGGGCTTCTTCCCGATCGGCAGTTGGGCCGAGGCGGGGGTGCGCCAGCTCGACTACGGGATGCCGCTCTACAACCTCCTGTTCGTCACGCTGATTCTGTTCTTCGCGTACTTCTACACCGCCATCATCTTCAATCCCGATGACGTGTCGGAGAACATGCGGAAGTACGGCGGCTTCATCCCGGGCATCCGCCCGGGCAAGCGCACCGCGGAGCACATCGATTCGATCCTCACCAAGATCACGCTGGCCGGCGCCGTGTATCTGTGTCTGGTGGCGCTGCTGCCAGAGTTCATGATCACCGGCTTCCGGGTGGCGCCGATTCCGTTCGTCGGTGAATGGCTCGACCGCAACCTGCCGCAGTGGTTCACGCAGGGCCTCGGCGTCAGCTTCTTCTTCGGCGGCACCTCACTGCTCATCGTCGTGGGCGTGGCCATGGACACCGTGAGCCAGATCGAATCGCAGCTCATCATGCGGCACTACGACGGGTTCATGAAGAAAACCCGCATTCGTGGTCGGCGCGACTGAGGCAATGGCGTTGCGTCTGCTGGTACTGGGCCCTCCTGGAGCGGGGAAGGGCACCCAGGCATTGAGAATCGCTCGCGACCACGGGGTGCCCAAGATCTCGACCGGCGACATGCTGCGGGACGCGGTCACCTCGGGGAGCCCGCTGGGCGTCCTGATCAGGGAGACCATGGCCCAAGGGCAACTGGTGAGCGACGATGCGATCGTCGCGCTGGTGAGGGAGCGGCTCCACGACGACGACGCCCAGAAGGGTTTCGTGCTCGATGGCTTTCCGCGCACGGTGGCGCAGGCCAGCGCGCTCGACGGGCTCCTCAAGGGCTCGGCACTTGCGGTGGTGGAGATTCAGGTACCCGACGAAGAACTCGTGCGGCGGGTACGAGGTCGACGGATTTGCGAGCGGTGCGGCACCACGGTGTCGGCGTTCGATGGCGATCCGGCGCTGGCGCAGGAATGCAAGACCTGCGGCGGTCGCTTGGTGCAGCGGTCGGACGACAGCGAGACGGTCGTGCGTGACCGGCTGAAGGTGTACTGGCGCGAGACGCAGCCGGTCATCGGCTTCTACCAAGACCGGCCGACGTTCCGGCGCGTGGACGGCTCGGTGGCACCGGTCGATGTGTATGCGGCGATTGCGGCGGCAGTGGCCTCCGTGAGCGCGGAAAGATGAGACGGATCGGAGATGATTGTCTGTCGATCGGCGGCGGAGCTGGAACGGCTGGCGCGTGTCAACGCGCTGGTTGCTCGCGTGCTCGTCGAGCTGGCGGCGATGATCGCTCCGGGCGTTACGACGGCCGAGATGGATGCCGTGGCTGAGCGGCGGCTGCGCGAGGCCGGTGCCGAACCGGCGTTCAAGGGCTACCACGGGTATCCCGCGACGATCTGCGCGTCGGTCAACGAGCAGGTGGTGCACGGCATCCCGTCGGCGCGCAAGCTGGCGGCGGGCGACATCATCTCAGTGGATCTCGGCGCGAAGATGGACGGGTTCTACGGCGACAGCGCCGTGACGGTCGCGGTCGGTCCGGTCAGTGCCGAGGCCGCCAAGCTGCTCGACGTCACGAAGCAGTCGCTGCACGAGGCGCTGGCGGTCGTGAAGGCCGGCGCGCGGTTGTCGGACATCGGCGCGGCGGTGCAGCGGCACGTGGAGGCCAACGGCTTCTCCGTGGTGCGCGAATTCGTCGGCCATGGGATCGGAGCGACGCTCCACGAGGAGCCGCAGATTCCCAACTACGGCACGCCCGGGCGCGGACCCAGGCTGGCCGAGGGCATGGTGCTCGCGATCGAGCCCATGGTGAACATCGGCCAGGCCGGAGTGAAGGTACTCTCGGATGGCTGGACGGCGGTGACCAAGGATGGCAGCCTGTCGGCGCACTTCGAGCACACGGTGGCGGTGACTGCCGACGGGTGCCGGGTGCTGACGCGGGCGGATGCCGCAGCCAACGCCGCGGCGTAGATGGCGACCGACGAGTCGACGCCGTCGCCCCTCGACGTGGAGGGCACGGTGCGGGAACTGCTCCCGAGCGCGTTGGTCAGAGTGAGTGTGGATGGACGGCACGACATCGTGGCGCACCTGGGCGGATCGCCGTCGAGGAATTACGTCAGGGTGGTGGTTGGCGACCGGGTGAAACTGGCGCTGTCGCCCACGGATCGAACCCGTGGGCGCATCGTCGAGAAACTGTAGGGACGAGCGATGAAAGTGCGAGCGTCAGTCAAGAAGATTTGCGACAAGTGCAAGGTAGTGCGTCGCAAGGGTGTCGTGCGGATCATCTGTACGAACGCCAAGCACAAGCAGCGGCAGGGGTAGGACTCAGGACTGGGGACTGGGGGCTAGGGGCTGGGGCGTGTCACGCCGCCAGCGTCAAGGCACCGGCGCCCTCGAGGCGAAAGAGCTATGGCACGCATTTCAGGCATTGACCTTCCGCGCACCAAGCGCGTCGAGATCGGGCTCACCTACATCTTCGGGATCGGGCGGCATCGGGCCGTGAAGATCCTGGAATCCGCCGGCGTGAGCGGCGACATCCGCGTGAAGGACCTGACCGACGACGACGTGCGCAAGATCAGCCGCGCCATCGAAGAGGCAGGTAGCGTCGAAGGCGACCTCCGCAAGGAAGTGTCCCTGAACATCAAACGGCTGATGGAAATCGGCAGCTACCGGGGCATGCGCCACCGTCGTGGACTGCCGGCTCGCGGCCAGCGCACCAAGACCAACGCGCGCACGCGCAAGGGTCCGCGCAAGGGCGCGGTTGCCAAGAAGAAGACGGTGTAGACCATGGCCAAGACCGAAGCCGCGAAAGAATCCACTCCCAAGAAGAAGACGTTCAAGAAGCGCGGCGAGAAGCGCGTGGTGCACCACGGCTACGCCCACATCCAGGCGTCCTTCAACAACACCCTGATCACGATCACCGACACCGAAGGCAACGTCGTGTCGTGGTCGAGCGCCGGCGCCATCGGCTTCAAGGGCTCGCGCAAGGGTACGCCGTTTGCCGCCACGCAGGCGGCCATGACGGCCGGCAACGTGGCCAAGACGTTCGGCATGCGCTCGTGCGAGGTGCTCGTGAAGGGCCCGGGTTCCGGCCGCGAGTCGGCCGTGCGCGCACTGCAGAATGCCGGCATCGAGGTCAAGTCGATTCGGGACGTCACGCCGATTCCGCACAACGGATGCCGGCCGCCCAAGCGCCGCCGCGTGTGATCACGCGCTCACTGGATTAGAGAGAAGGACGACGTTACATGGCTCGATATACCGGTCCGGTCTGCCGCCTGTGCCGCCGCGAGGGCATGAAGCTGTTCCTCAAGGGCGAACGCTGCTACACGGAGAAGTGCGCCATCGAGAAGCGCAACATGCCGCCCGGCCAGCACGGCCGCCGGCGCTCGTCGAAGATGCAGGGCTACGGCGTGCAGCTGCGCGAGAAGCAGAAGGTCAAGCGCACCTACGGCGTGCTGGAAGACCAGTTCCGTCGCTACTTCGAGATGGCCGATCGCACGCGCGGCATCACGGGTGAGACGCTGCTGCAGTTCCTCGAGCGGCGCCTCGATAACGCCGTCTACCGGATGGGCTTCGCCACGTCGCGCGCCCAGGGCCGGCAGCTGGTGCGCCACGGCCACTTCCTGGTGAACAGCAAGAAGGTCGACATCCCGTCCTACTCGCTCAAGGCCGGCGACGTCGTGTCGGTGCGCCAGACGAGCAAGGAGAACGCCGCCATCCTGCACGCCGTCGGCGAGGTCAAGGGCCGCGGCATTCCCGACTGGATCGCGCTCGAAGGCGAGCTCGGCGCCAAGGTCAAGTCGATGCCGACGCGTGAGCAGATCAACCTGCCGGTGCAGGAACAGCTCATCGTCGAACTGTATTCGAAGTAAGCACGGCCCTGGGCTTCGGCTCGGGGACGCCCATCGCCGGCCCGCAGCTCGACAGACCTGCAGCGGGAGGCCGGCGATGCCCACACGCAGGTCTGGAGGCCGGTCTGCCGGCCCGTTGGCGAGAAGGATACGTACATGTTGTGGAGAGGTTTTCAGCGCCCCAAGCGCCTCGAGTTCGAACGCGATACCCTGACCGACCGGTTCGGCCGGTTCACCGCGCAGCCGTTCGAGCGCGGGTTCGGCACCACCGTCGGCAACACGATGCGGCGCGTGCTCCTGTCGTCGATTGAAGGCGCGGCGGTCACGGCCGTCAAGATCGACGGCGTGCTGCACGAGTTCTCGCCGATCAAGGGCGTGGTCGAGGATGCGACCGACATCATCCTCAACCTGAAGATGATCCCGCTCAAGGTGCACACCGACGCGGCCAAGACGCTCACGCTGCGCGTCAACAAGGCCGGTAAGGTGAAGGCCAGCGACATCGAGACCGACCAGGACATCGAGGTCCTCGAGCCGGACGCGCACATCGCGACCATCTCCGAGGGCGGCAAGCTGCACATGGAACTGCGTGTGAAGCGCGGCCGTGGCTACGTGGCGGCCGACAAGAACTTCGACGAAGATCTCGGCATCGGCTGGATCCCGATCGACTCGGTGCACTCGCCGGTCAAGAAGGTGAACTACCTGGTCGAGGCGGCGCGCCTGGGTCAGACCACCGACTACGACAAGCTCACGCTCGACGTGTGGACCAACGGCTCGGTCACGCCGCGCGACGCCGTGTCGTTGTCAGCCAAGCTGATCCGCGACCATCTGAGCATCTTCATCAACCTCGACGACGAAGACGAGCCGTCGATCGAGGCCGGTGGCGACGCGGCGCGCGTCGGCGGCTCCAACGAGCACCTCGACAAGAGCGTGGAAGAACTCGAGCTGTCGGTGCGCTCGTACAACTGCCTGAAGAACGCGAACATCCGCACCATCCGCGAACTCGTGCAGAAGACCGAAGGCGACATGCTGAAGACCAAGAACTTCGGCCGCAAGTCGCTCAACGAAATCAAGGAGATCCTGCAGACGATGGGCCTTGGTCTGGGCATGCGCCTCGACCAGACCGGCGCGCAGGACTAAGGGACGGGCCCCGGGTCTCTGGGCCCCGGGCTCGGCGATACCCACGACGGAACGACTAGGAACAGACCATGCGTCATCGAGTTGGACATCGCAAGTTGGGTCGGGTCACCGAGCATCGGATTGCGCTGCTGCGCAATCAGGCCGAGGCCCTGCTCACGCACGAACACCTCACCACCACGCTGCCGAAGGCCAAGGAACTGCGGCCGTTCGTCGAGAAGCTCATCACCGTGGCCAAGCGTGGCGTGAAGGCAGCCGAGCCGAAGGGCAAGACGCTGGCGGCCAAGCGGCAGGTCGGCCAGGACGTGCTCAACCCGGACGTGGTGGCGAAGCTGTTCGCCGACATCGCCCCGCGCTTCATGGAGCGGCCTGGTGGCTACACCCGCATCCTGAAGCTCGGTCATCGCCGCGGCGACGGCGCCGAGACCGCGATGGTCGAACTCGTCGGATCGGAATTCGATCCGAAGAAGGCCGCGGCGGAGAAGGCAGCGGCCGCAGAAGCGGGCGATCAGCCGAAGTCGCAGAAGAGTGTCGGCGAGCGCCTCCGGGCGGCGGCGTCGCGCATCCGCGGCAACCAGAAAGAGAAGAAGACCGACGCGACCAAGGCCTCCAAGCCAGCGCGCAACACGGCGAAGAAGACCACGACGCCGCGCAAGGCCGGCGGCTCCTAGGCCGCCCGGTTCACGACTCCCACGACCGACAGCCTGGTGCCTTCGCGGCGGCCAGGCTGTTTGCCTGTACGCGGCCGCGTGGCCAGTCAGGCGTGCTCGTGGCCGTGCGGGTGTTCCGCCTTGAAGGCGGCGATGATCTTCGACTGGAGGTGCGCGGGCACGTCCTCGTAGTGCGAGAACTCCATGTGGTAGCTGCCTCGTCCGCCAGTCATCGAGGTCAGGTGCTGTTCGTAGGTGAGCATCTCCGCCATCGGCACCTGCGCCTTGATCACCGTGTCGTGCGACTGCACGTCCATGCCGGCAATGCGGCCGCGACGCCCGTTCAGATCGCCCATCAGGTCGCCAGCAAAGTCGCTGGGGGCGTAGACCTCCACCCGCATGACCGGCTCGAGCAGCGTCGGTTTGGCGCGTGTCATGCCGTCGCGGAACGCGAGCGACCCAGCGGTCCTGAACGACAGCTCGTTCGAATCCACATCGTGGGACGAGCCATCGACGAGCGTGATCTTCAGGTCGACCACTGGGAAGCCCGCCAGGAAGCCGCGTTGCCGTGACTCCTGCAGCCCCTTTTCGACGGCTGGAATGTACTGCCGCGGAATCGACCCGCCGAAGATGGCGTCGACGAATTGGAAGCCCTGGCCCCGGGGCAGTGGCTCGATCGTGATCTTGCAGTCGCCGAACTGGCCGTGGCCGCCAGTCTGCTTCTTGTGACGCCCGTGAGCCTCGACCGCCGCGGTGACCGTTTCGCGGTAGGGAATGCGGGGCGGCTTCAGATTCACTTCGACGCCGAAGCGCCGCTTCAGCCTGGCGACGGTGACTTCGATGTGCAACTGGCCCTGACCGGCCAGCAGTAGTTCGTGGGTGTGCGGATCGCGCGTGTAGTGAATGGCGCCGTCTTCCTCCTCCAGGCGGTGCATGGCGGTGCTGATCTTGTCCTCGTCGCCGCGGCTCTTCGGCTCGATGGCATAGGCGAGCAGGGGCTCGGGGAAGACGAGCGGGGCAAAGGCGAGGCGAGCCCGCGGGTCGGCCAGCGTGTCGCTCGAGCGCGTGTCCTTCAGCTTGGCCACCGCGCCGATGTCGCCGGCCTTCACCTCGGGCACCGTCACTTGGGTCTTACCCTGCATGAGTGACAGGCTGCCGAGCCGTTCGTCGGCATCGCGGGAGCTGTTGCGCACGGTGGAATCAGAGGTCAGCGCACCCTGATATACGCGGAAGATGGTGATCCGTCCGGCGAACGGATCGGCGACCGTCTTCCATACGAACGCCGCGGGCGGCGCGCTGTCGCTCACGGGCCTGGTGATCGCCCCGCCCGACGCATCGAGGGCCTGGAAGGGCCGATCGGCGGCGGTGGGCAACCAGCTCAGCATCGCATTGAGCAGCGCCTCCACGCCAATGTTGCGCAAGGCCGCCGTGCACACCGCCGGAAAGAGAATACCGGCGGCGGTCGCCCGCTGCAGCCCGGTGATGAGGTCGTGGTCGTCGAGCGTGCCGTGCTCGAAGAAGCGCTCCATCAACGTCTCGTCGGTTTCGGCCACGGCCTCGATGAGCGCGGTGCGGGCAGCCCGAGCCTCGCCGACGAGGGCGTCTGGAATCGGCCCTTCCGCCGCGGGGCCGCCGATCACCGGGGCAATGAACGCCTTCATGCCGACGACGTCAACGATGCCGGTGCAGGCGTCGCCCTCGACGATCGGCAGGTGCACGGGCATCACGCTGCGGTGGCAGGTGCGGCGCAGCGAGACGATCGCCCGCTCGAGCGAAGCACGGTCGCGGTCGAAGCGGCTGAGCGCCACGAGCCGCGGCAGGCCGAGCTCGGCCGCGGCGGCCCAGGCCTTCTCGGTTTGCACCGCCGCGCCGGCCACGGCATCGACGACCACGAGCGCGGCATCGGCGACGCGCAACGCGGCCTGGGCATCGGCGAAGAAGTTGCCGACGCCCGGCGTGTCGAGCAGGTTGATCTTCGTCTTGCGCCACTCGGCAAACGCCAGCGAGGTGCTGAGGGTGTGTGCGCCCGCAATCGCGTCGGGGTCGTGGTCGGTGACGGTCGTGCCGTCGTCCACGCGGCCGAGCCGGTTGACCATGCCGGCGGCGAACAACAGGGCCGAGATGAGCTGCGTCTTGCCGCACCCGCCGTGGCCCACCACGGCGACGTTGCGGATACTCGGGGCGTCGTACACTTTCATGGCCGGTCCTCCGCGCGCGAGTCGCGGCCATCTCCGGCCCAGTGCCGGCAACGGCCCTGTGACGAGTAATGTGCGTAGAGTATGCCTTCGCCCCCGGAAGTCAAGGGGCGGGCGGCGGCCGTGTCGGGCGGCGGCCGGCTACTCGTAGCGGAGGGCCTCGATCGGGTCGAGGCGCGAAGCGCGCCAGGCTGGCAGCATGCCGAAGAAGATGCCGACGAAGGCCGAGAATCCGAGGCCCAGCGCGAACGACCACCAGGGCAGGGAGATCGGGAACCCCGAGAAGAAATTCACCAGGAAGCCGAAGCCGCTGCCAATGGCAATACCCAGGATGCCGCCAATCGATGTGAGCACGACGGCTTCGATCAGGAACTGGAAGAGGATCTCTGAGCGGCGTGCCCCAATGGCCTTCCGCACGCCGATCTCGCGCGTGCGTTCGGTCACCGAGATGGTCATGATCGACATCACGCCAATGCCGCCCACCATCAGGGCGATCGACGAAATGACCACGAGCGACAACAGCACGGCCTGGGAGATCTGATCCCACACCTTGAGAATCGCGTCCTGGGTGACGAGGTCGAAGTCGTTGGGCTGGTCGAGCGTCAGGCCGTGGCGGATGCGCATCACCGCCTCCACCTCGCGCATCGCCTCATCGCGCGAGACGTCCTCGCGGGGCACCACGGCGATCATCACCGACGCCGCCCCCAGCTGGCCGCCACGAATCCGCTCATTGCCGAACTGCTTCCGGTAGGCCGTGTAGGGAATGATCGCGAAGTCGTCTGGGCTCGGACCGAAGCCGCCTCCGAGCGACGGCCGCTTGTCGACGACGCCGATCACCAGGTAGCGGTTGGCGCCGATGCGGACGTGTTTGCCGACCGGGTCGATGCCGCGATTCATGAACAGCGCCTCATAGGGTCCGTAGCCCAGCACCGTCACCGCGCGGCGGCGAGTCACCTCCTGCTGCGTCATCGATCGGCCGAGCCGCATCTTGGCGAAATTGACGTCGACGTACGACTCGCTGACGCCCATGACCGCCTGCGGCGCCGTGCGCTCGCTGCCGTAGAACACCCTGGCTTGCGTGGGTGGTCCGCCGACGCCCAGCCACGTATCGACGATGTCCGCTGACGGGGCGAGCCGCTCGATGGCATCGCCGTCTTCCACCGTGAGCGGGGGACGCTTGATCAGATCGACAAACGAGGCGCCGGACGAGAAGCTCAACGCGCCGAAGCGCTGGACGAAGATCGTTCTGGGTCCCAATGCCCGGATCGAGTCGCGGAGCGACTCGTCGAAGCCGCGGATGAGCGCCGTCATGCTCACGATGGACGTGATCCCGATCACGACGCCGAGCACCGTGAGCGCGGAGCGCATCTTGTTGGCCCACAACGTGTCGAGGGCCATCTCCGCCGTTTCGCGCAGGAGCGAGAGCCGTGTGCCGATGCCGAACATCATTCTCGCCTCAACGCTTCGATGGGCGCCAGACTGGCCGCGCGGCGCGCCGGATACCAGCCGAAAAAGAGGCCGACCAGGCCGGTCACGAGCACGCCGGCGGCGATCGACCACGGCTCGATGATCGCCGGCAGGGGTGTGACGGCAGCGAGGATCTTCGCAAACAGGGCGCCCAGGCCAGCGCCTACCAGTCCGCCCATCATCGACAGGGTGATCGACTCGGTCAGCACTTGCGACATGATGTCGCGGCTGCGAGCGCCGAGCGCTTTGCGCAGGCCGATCTCGCGCGTGCGTTCGCTGACGATCATCAGCATGATGTTCATGATGACGATGCCGCCGACCAGCAGCGACAAGGCCACCACGCCGACGAGCACCGCGGCAATGCCCTTGGTCGCCTGCTGGAAGATGTCGAGCACCGAATCCGACGCGACGACACCGAAGTTGTCAGGCTCGCCCGGGCCGAGATGCCGGGCGACCCGAAGGGCAGTGCGTGCTTCGTCGCGCGCCAGCGCCACCGACTCGGGGGTGCGCGGCTTGACCATGAGCGCCAGCGACTGCCGCGACCCGAAGAGCTTCTGGTACTGGCCGAGCGGAATGACGACGAACTCGTCGAGCGAGTTGCCAAAGAACGCGCCCTTCTTGGCGCTCACGCCCACGACCAGAAACGGCACGCCCGCAATCCTGATCGACTTGTCGATCGGGTTCTCCTGGCCGAACAGGCGGTCGGCGACCTGCCAGCCCACGAGGGCCACCCGTCGGTCGCGCGCGATCTCGACCGGGCTCACCATGCGCCCGCGTTCGGCGTCGAACGCCGAAAACTCGAGGTAGGCGTCGGTGACGCCCTGCACGGTGATGGATTGCAGTTCCTCGGCGCGATAGCCGACGGTGCTGTTCTGCTGCGCCTGCGCCATCACCGCCGAGATCGTCGTGCCGAAACGCCGGATGGCTTTGGCTTCGTCGAGCGTGATGCGCGGGTTGTTGCGCTGGCGATCGATGTCGTCCTGGTTGCGCCCGATGCCGGTCCGGCGGATGGTGAACGAGTCGGCGCCCAGATCCGAGACGATCGCGTCGGTCACTGCGCCGTTGACACCCCGGATCAGCGCCACCACCGCGATGATCGACGAGACCGCCACGATGTTGCCAAGCAACGTGAGCAACGATCGGAGCTTGTTGCCCCAGATCGACGCCAGCGCCAGGTTGACGGCCTCCCAGATCTGCTGCATGGACCCTATCCGAATGTCCGGCTACGTGGCCGGTGTGGGCGTGTTCTCGCGAGTCGCGTCCCCTTCAAAGAGGCTGCGCACGCTGTCAAAGGGACCGGTGATGACGCGGTCTCCCTCGTTCAGCCCCGAGGACACCTCGAAGTACCGCTCGCCAGCGATGCCAACCTCCACGATGACGAACTGCGCCTTGCCGTCGCGGATCACGAACACGCCTTCGACTTCCTTGCGCGTGTGGCCGACCGGCAGCTCCGTGGGGAGGGCCGGGGCGGTGGTGGCGGGCGGCGGTCCAAAGCCCCAGCGGGAGGCGGACGCGGGCCGCACGCGTGGGACGACCGCGCCGGCCTTGTCGTACTCCAGCTCACGGACCGTGAGCGCCTGGATCGGCACCGACACGACTCCGGACTTCGACGCGGTCGAGATCTCCGCGGTGCACGTGAACCCCGGCCGGATCTCGGGAGCCGCCTCGTCGAGCGTAACGACGACCTTGAAGTTCGTCGCCGTCCGCGCTCCGGTGGCCTGGCCCGCGACCTGAATCGGGCTGTTGCCGATCTCGGTGACGCGGCCCGCAAACGTCTTGCCCTGGACGGCGTCGATGGTCACCGTCGCCTTCTGGCCGATCTGCACGAGCGGGATGTCGGTCTCGTCCACTTCGACTTCGGCTTCGATGAGCGACATGTCGGCGACCGTGAGCAGCACGGTGCCGGCGTTGTTCATCGTGCCGACGACGACGTTCTCACCTTCTTCGATGTTGCGGCGCGTCACGATGCCGTCAAACGGCGATTCGAACCGCGACTGCGACAGGTTGTAGCGGCTGTTGGTGAGCCCTGCTTCCTGCTGGCGCACCTGCTCCTCGCGGGTGCGGATCTCCTGGCCGCGGGCGTTGAGGTCGCTCTCGCGCATTTGCACTTCGGCTTCCGCCCGTTCCATCGTCTCCCGCGTGGTCAGGCCCGCTTCCCAGAGTTCCTGTTGACGCTTGAGCGCCTGTTTGGCCACGTCGAGACTCGCGCGGCCGCTCTGGACCGTGACCCGCGACTGCTCGAGGCCGGTGCGGGCCCCGGCCACGGCCGCCTCGTCGCGACGAACCACGCTCTGGGCCGCCACCGGGTCGATGAGGAGCAGGAACTGCCCCGTTTTGACGCGGTCGCCTTCGCGTACGCCAATCTGGGTGACCCGGCCCATCGACTGGGCACTGATGTTGACCGACCGCTTCGGCTCGATCTTGCCTGACGCCGACACCAGCGACTCGAGGTCGCGGCGCTGGACGTTCTCGGCGGTGACCAGCGTGCCTTCGTCCTGGCGCGACCGCGAGTACGCGGCCCCTGCGATTCCGGCGATGACCAGCACGCCGATCACCCACGGCCATTTTTTACGGAACACGATTACGAACCTCCCGTCAGTAACACTGCGGCGGCTACGACGGCCGCCACGCCCGCATAGGTCCCCACCAGCGGTCCGACAAACGTCTGGGCCCGGCCGCCGGCCATGGCCGCGCAGCCGAGCGCCAGCAACAGCACCCACCACAGCCCGAAGACCTCGACCGTCCCCAGGAACCTCGCGACGGCCGAGCCCTCGTCGAAGAAGGGGAGAAGAGCGGCCAGGTTGAAGGGGCTGGTGAGGGATTCGCGCAGCAGGTGCAGCGGCGTGGCCACGAGCTGTTGCGCGACCAGGGCTCCGGTGGCGTGCACCGACGTGCTCAGGCACTGCCCGAACGTTGCGCGGCTGCCGCGCCGGAGCCACAAGAAGAGGCCGCCCGCGACCGCGAGCGTGACCGGCGGCGCGAGCAGCAGCCGTCCGCCGCTCGTGAAGTAGACCCAGACCGGCGGGGCCGCCTGCAGTTGGGCGTAGGCCGTGTCGGTCACCCGACCGCCGAGGCTCTCGATCACCCTGACCCGTTCGTCGACCAGCGCCTGGCGTCCGACCGGGGTGGCAAGCAGCCACGTGCCCGCCGCGGCCCAGAGGGCCAGCAGGACGATCCACGTCATGAAGACCTCGAGCAGGGGCAGGCCGACTGCGCTGGTCATCGCGGAACGGGGCGCGGTCGCGAGCCGGACGAGACGTCCGGCCAGCGTCATGGCCGGAGGGTTGCTAGAGATGAACATTCTGGAGCGTGGGAGCTGGCCAAGGGCGGCTGCTTCTCACGAAGTGTAATACGGCGGGCCGCCGGAAAAGTTTCTGGGACCTGCCGTCAAGTCGCTGATGGTGATGGACTTCCGGCTGGGTGGCGGCGAAGGGCCTGGGCGCGGCAGAGACCGCGCTGAATCTTCCCGGCGGAGGGCGGACGCACGCGCCCACTCGACAGAATTGTAACTACCTGCATGATCTTGGCGCGTTCTCGTCAGTTCGTGACGGTGGGTGCGGCTCGGAAGCACGAATTCCGGCGGCTGGGCCGGGACGGCGCAGCTCGAATCTGCACGGACTGGCGATACGTCTGCGGATTGGTGGAGCGGGGCAGCCTGAAGAAGTGGCGACCGACGACCGAAAAGGTAATGGGACGACAGGCCTGGAACCCCTCCAGCGCTGACGACCGAAGGCGGACAACGCGACATGGCGGTGCGGATCGGTGAACTGCTGCTCAAAGAGAAGCGGATCACCCCGGAACAACTTCAAGAAGCGCTGAGCTATCAGCGCTCGAATGGCGGCAAGCTCGGCGCCAACCTGGTGAAGCTCGGCTTCGTCAAGGATGAAGAGATCACGTCACTGCTCTCGAAGCAGTACGGGGTGCCTTCGATCTCGTTGAACCAGTTCGAGATCGACCCGGCGGTGATCAAGCTGGTGCCGGCTGAGACGGCGCACAAGTACCAGATCATCCCGCTCAGCCGGGTGGGCGCCACGCTCACAATCGCGATGACCGACCCGACCAACGTCTTCGCCCTCGACGATCTGAAGTTCATGACGGGCTACAACGTGGAGCCCGTGGTGGCGTGGGAGACGGCGGTTCTCGACGCGATCCAGAAGTACTACGGCGCCCCGGGCATCGGTGGCGGCAGCAAGAACAGTCAGAAGATCGTCGAGACGGCACCGGGCGAGAGCGCGCTCGACCTGGCGACCCGCGCGATGGCCGAGATGCCCCTGCTGGACGCCGACGATGTCGAGATTCTCGACGAAGTCGACGAGATCAGCGCCGAGGCGCTGACCCGCCAGGGCGAAGAAGCGCCGGTCATCAAACTGGTCAACGTCATCCTGATGTCGGCCATCTCGAAGGGCGCCAGCGACATCCACGTCGAGCCATACGAGAAGGAATACCGCGTCCGCTACCGCATCGACGGCCTGCTGCACAGCGTGATGAATCCGCCGCTCAAGATGAAGGACGCGATCACGTCCCGCATCAAAATCATGGCCAAGCTCGACATCGCCGAGAAGCGTCTGCCGCAGGACGGCCGCATCAAGATCCGCTTCAGCGATGCCGGCCAGCAACGCGACATCGACTTCCGCGTATCGGTGCTGCCGACGCTCTTCGGCGAGAAGATCGTCATGCGTCTGCTCGACCGCACCAAGCTGATGCTCGACATGACCAAGCTCGGCTTCGAGCCCGAGTCGCTGAAGAAGCTCGAGGCCCAGATTGCCAAGCCGTGGGGCATGGTGCTCGTGACCGGCCCGACCGGCAGCGGCAAGACCAACACGCTCTACTCGTCCATCTCGCGCATCAACACGATGGAAACCAACATCATGACCGCGGAAGACCCGGTCGAGTTCAACCTCGTCGGCGTCAACCAGGTACAGGTGCGGGAGAGCATCGGCCTCAACTTCGCGGCCGCCCTGCGCAGCTTCCTGCGCCAGGACCCGAACATCATCCTGGTCGGCGAGATCCGCGACTTCGAAACCGCCGAGATCGCCGTCAAGGCGGCGCTTACGGGCCACCTCGTGCTGTCGACGCTGCACACCAACGACGCGCCCAGCACCATCAACCGCCTGATGAACATGGGCATCGAGCCCTTTCTGGTGGCCAGCTCGCTCAACCTCGTGTGCGCGCAGCGCCTGGTGCGTCGCATCTGCACCAACTGCAAGATCGACGATCCGCTTCCGGCCGCGGCACTGGTCGCCGTCGGCTTCACGCCGGAGCTGGCGGAAACGGTCGTGCCCAAGAAGGGCAAGGGCTGCGAGAAATGCACCGGCACCGGCTACAAGGGCCGGGTCGGCTTGTACGAGGTGATGGAAATCGCCGAGGAACTGCGGGAACTGATCCTGGTCGGCGCCTCGGCACTGGAACTGCGTCGCAAGGCCATCGAGGAAGGGATGATCACGCTGCGCGGCAGTGGCCTGCGAAAGATCAGCGATGGCGTGACCACCATCGAAGAAGTCGTGCGCGAGACCGTCAAGTAACCGAAACCGGGGATTCAGGGACACCACATGGCCACGCTGCTGGAACTGCTCAAGACCACGGTGGAACTCAACGGATCGGATCTGCATCTGTCCATCCAGTCGGCACCCGTGGTGCGGGTGCACGGCGAACTGCGCCGGCTCGAACAGCCGGAGCTGACGCCGTCCGATACCAAGACGCTCGCCTACAGCGTGCTCACCGACGCCCAGAAGAAGCGCTTCGAGGAAACGCAGGAACTCGACTTCTCGTTCGGCATCCGCGGCCTGGCCCGCTTCCGCTGCAACATGTTCAATCAGCGAGGCGCAGTGGGCGCCGTCTACCGCCTGATTCCCGAGCGCGTGCGGCCCTTCGACGAACTGGGCCTGCCCGCGGTCATCGGCAAGCTAGCCGAGCGCCCGCGCGGGCTGGTGCTGGTCACCGGGCCCACCGGCAGCGGCAAGTCCACGACCCTGGCGGCGATGATCGACAAGATCAACATCGAGCGCAAGGCCCACATCCTCACCATCGAGGATCCGATCGAGTACCTGCACCAGCACAAGGGCTGTCTGGTCAATCAGCGCGAAGTGCACAGCGACACCCAGAGCTTCGGCAATGCGCTGCGCGCCGCATTGCGTGAGGATCCCGACATCGTCCTGGTCGGCGAAATGCGCGATCTCGAAACGGTAGAATCGGCCCTGCGCATCGCGGAAACCGGCCACCTCACCTTCGCCACGCTGCACACCAACTCGGCGTCGTCGACCATCAACCGCATCATCGATGTCTTCCCGGCGCATCAGCAGTCGCAGGTGCGGGTGCAGCTGTCGCTCGTGCTCGAAGGCATCGTGTGCCAGTCGCTGTTGCCCAGGATCAACGGGCAAGGCCGCGTGGTGGCGCTCGAGATCCTCGTGCCCACCCCCGGCATCCGCAACCTGATTCGTGAAGACAAGGTGCACCAGATCTACTCCGCCATGCAGACCGGGCAGGAGAAGCTCGGCATGCAGACGATGAACCAGTCACTCGTCACGCTGCACCAGCGCCGCCAGATTTCGATCGAGACGGCGATGAACGCGTCGAGCTTGCGCGATGAGCTGACCGAGATGATCAGCCGCGGCGTCGGAGTCGTCGCGGGCGCGGGGCTCGGCCGGACCACGGGCATGCGGCCAGGCGCGCGGTAACGACGTTCGAGAGCACGAGAGCTCCCCCAGGAGACGACGCATATGCCGACTTTTGCATTTTCAGGCCGCACACGGGGTGGAGAGACCATCTCCGGCGAGCGTTTGGGCGACACCGCCGAATCGGTGACGACCGCCCTCAGACGTGAGCAGGTCATGGTCACGCGAATCGCGGCGATCGCCGTCAAAGCCGTGGCGCCCCCGCGGAAGGCCCGCGAAAAGACCGTGAACCCCAAGAACCTGGCGGTCTTCGTCCGCCAGTTCTCGGTCATGATCGACGCCGGTTTGCCGCTCGTGCAGTGTCTCGACATCCTCGGCAATCAGGAAGAGGACAAGAACTTCGCGGCCGTCATCCTGGCCACCAGGTCCGACGTCGAAGGCGGCGCCTCGCTGGCTGACGCCATGAAGCGGCACCCGAAGACCTTCGACCCGCTCTTCACCAACATGATCGCGGCCGGTGAGGCCGGCGGCATCCTCGACACGATTCTGAAACGCCTGGCTACCTACATCGAGAAGGCCGTCAAGCTCAAGGCGCAGGTCAAGTCGGCCATGATCTACCCGGTGGCGATCATCCTGATTGCCGGCGCCGTGGTCACCATCATCTTGTGGAAGGTCATCCCGACCTTCGCCAGCCTGTTCGCCGGCCTGGGCGCCGAACTGCCGTTCCTCACGCGCATGGTCATTGCCATGAGCAACCTGCTCGTGCAGTTCATGCCCTTCATCATCGTCGCCGCTGTCGCCCTGGTGTTCGCGTTCCGCCAGTATTACGCCACTGAGGGCGGGCGGCGCGTCGTCGACCGCATCGTGCTGAAGCTGCCGGTGCTGGGCGACATCATGCGCAAGATTGCCGTGGCGCGCTTCTGCCGTACGCTCTCCACGCTGATGACCTCGGGCGTGCCGATTCTGGACGGCCTCGAGATCACGGCGAAGACCGCCGGCAACGCCATCATCGAAGACGCGCTCTTCGAGGTGCGACGCAGCATCGAGCGCGGCGAGACGGTGGCCGCGCCGCTCAAGGCCACCGGCGTCTTCCCCGGCATGGTGGTGCAGATGATCGGCGTGGGCGAAGCCACCGGCGCGCTCGACACGATGCTCGCCAAGATCGCAGAGTTCTATGAGGACGAGGTCGACACGGCCGTCGCCGGGCTGCTCACGTTGCTCGAGCCGGTGATGATTGCGTTCCTCGGCATCGTCGTCGGCGGTATCGTCGTGGCCATGTATCTGCCAATCTTCGGCCTCATCAGCCAGCTGACCTGATGTCGGCGCTCGGGCCTCGCCTCTCGAGGCTGGTCGCGGTCCGTCTTGGCGCGGCCACGCTGCTGGCGGCCTTCGCGGTCACGCTGGCGCTCGCCGGGTCGGCATTGTGGCCGATTGACCGGGCCGTCGTGGCGCTGGCGGGTCTCTTTGCGATCGGCCTCGTCGATGCGGCCACGGTGCGGTTCGCCAACCGCATCAGCCTCACCGCCGACGTACACTTCGCGCTCGACGCCGCGTTGATCTCGGCCTACGTCTACGCCACCGGCGGGGTCGCGAGCGTGTTCACGCCGCTCTACGCGCTGCCGGTCGTGGCGGCGGCCGGGGTGCAGTACCGGCGCGGCAGCGTGCGCGTGGCCGCGCTCGCCAGCGTCTGCTTCGTGGCCATCGTGGTGGCGCAGTACTCGGGCCGCGGCATGGCGTTCGGACTCGATGCGGCCGTGTTGCCGCCGGTCGACGTGGCCTGGGTCACTGTGGGCATCAACGTGTTTGCCTTCTTCGCCGTGGCCTTCCTGGCCGGACAGCTTGCCGAGAACCTGCGCTGGGCCGACGTGGCCGTCGAGGCCGCCTCCGAGAAGATCGCCGATCTCGAGGCTTTCAACCGCAACGTCATCGACCACCTGGCCAACGGCCTGACGACCATGGATGCGAACGGCCGGGTGATGACCTACAACCGCGCCGCGGCGGTGATCACGGGCTGGGAGGGCGACATCACGGGCCAGCCGACCACTGAGGTGCTGCAATTGCCCGAATCCTTCGCCACCGCGCTCGCCTCCGACCGCGAAGCCGGACGCGCCCGCCGCGTGGACTACACCTACCACCGGCCCGATGGGCGGCCGATCGAACTCGGCGTGAGCGCGGCGCCGCTGCCGCTCGGCGCCGGCCAGCGCGGCTTCATCTTCACGTTTCAGGACGTCACCGACATCAAGGTGCTCGAGCGGACGGCGCAGCTGCGGCAGCGCCTCGCCGCGGTGGGCGAGATGGCCGCGGGCATCGCCCATGAAATCCGCAATCCACTGGCGTCGATGTCCGGAGCGATCCAGGTGCTGCGCGGCGAGCTGCCGCTGTCGACCGAGCAGGCGCAGCTCATGGACATCGTGCTGCGCGAGTCGGATCGGCTGAACGGCACCATCCGCTCGTTCCTGACCTACGCGCGTCCCAGCCCGGTGGCGGTGGCCCGCACCGATGTGCGTCGTGCCGTGGAAGACACGGCCAAGCTCCTGCGCGCGAGTCCCGAGCTGTCGACCCACCACCACGTGGCCTTGACCATCCCCGACGCCCCGGTATGGCTCGACGCCGACGAGAATCAGCTGAAGCAGATCATGTGGAACCTGGCGACCAACGGACTCAAGGCCATGCCGCGGGGGGGGCGCCTCGAACTCTTCGTGACGGCTGGCGACGGCGCGGTGAGCCTGGGCGTGCGCGACCAGGGCACCGGCATTCCCGCCGACGAGGTGGACGCGATCTTCCATCCGTTCCGCGGCTCGTTCGGCCGGGGTACCGGCCTCGGTCTGGCGATCGTGCATCG
>Ga0105046_10000511_pt1 | contig 54676 bp, 51 predicted proteins | sample MAT03_FD_78385 | JGI IMG/M metagenome (GOLD analysis project Ga0105046, IMG submission 78385) | Freshwater microbial communities from Lake Fryxell liftoff mats and glacier meltwater in Antarctica - MAT-03 (megahit assembly) | ecosystem: Environmental > Aquatic > Freshwater > Ice > Liftoff... | reverse complement strand
TCGCGCTGGCGGTTGATTTCCTCCTCGGCGCGCCGCTTCTCCCTGAGATCGCGCATCGAGCCGAAGAAGAAGCGACGATCGGCGACATGCATCTCGGTCACGGTCAATTCGATCGGAAAGACCTCGCCGCTGGCGGTCTGGGTCACCGTCTCCATGCGCTGGCCGACCATCGGAGCACCGCGGCCGGACATATACTCCGCGCCGGTCGCATAGCCCTTACGGTAGAAGCTCGGCACGATCGTCTCGATCAGGTCCTTGCCGATGATATCACTGCGCTTGAAGCCGTACATGCGTTCGGCCGCAGGGTTGAACTCGACGATGCTGGCGGTTTCGTCGATCACGATGATGGCGTCGAGCGAGGACTGCAGCATGGTCTGGCGGATGATCTCGCTGACATGCGCCTCCGAGAGCGAGCGCTCGATGGCCGCGCCGATCGCCATCGCCACGATCTCGGCGGCTGCCTTCTCCTCGTCCGTCCAGCGCCGCTCGACGGTGCAGTCGTTGACCGCGAACGTGCCCCAGAGATTGCCGTTGGCGAAGACGGTGACGGACAGGAACGACTTGATCCTCTGGTCCTCGAAATCCTGTCGCAGGTAGCCGCTGATCTCGCGCGTTCTCCCGGCGAACATCTTGCCCTGCCGCACCTCCTCGGAAAGCCGGCTGAGCAGCGGGTCGGCATTGACGACGGATTGCACGATCACCCTTGGCCGGCCGGCGCCGGCGAGCACGCTTGCATCTTCCCAATAGGCCGCGATGGACTGCGCGAAGCCCTCGCCCGGCAGTTCGCGCAGGCGAAAAAGGATGGCGCGGTGGCAGCCGAGAGATTTCGCGAAAAGTTCGACCACCTCGTCGATGATGCGCTGCCATTCGGCGGTTTCGTGCAGCAGCCTGACGATGCGCGCGGCGGCCACCGAGCAGCCGGGTTCGGCGATGTCGAGGTCGGTGCTGGGCGGCTGCGTGTCGATCATGCCGGCTCCTTCAACGCCACCGGCTCCATGCGGTCAACGGGAAGACCCGTCCGGCAGGGAGAAAATATAGCCCTCGCCGCGCACCGTGCGCAGGAATTTCGGGTTCGACGGATCATCCTCGATCTTCTTGCGCAGGCGCATGATGCGGATGTCGACGGCGCGCGACGATTCCGGGTCCTCCCCCAAGCCGATCGCATCCGATATGGCGGCCCGGCTCAGCAGACGGTTGGTGCGGGTCAAAAACACTTCGAGGACATCGAATTCGCTCTTGGCGAGTTCGAGGATCGACCCGCCGCGGCGCGTCACCATGCGTCCGTCGAGGTCGGCGCGGAAGTCGCCGAAAGCGACGATGCGACGGTCCGCTTCGGCGGGCTTGTCTGCCGGGCCGGTCGTCTCCGAGGGGCGCGGTACGCGACGCAGCACGCTACGCACGCGCGCCAGCAGCTCGCGAAGTTCGTAGGGCTTGACGACATAGTCGTCGGCGCCGAACTCCAGCCCGACGATGCGGTCGATTGCCGAGCCGGCGGCGGTGGCGTAGATCAGGCCGATCGGGCCCTGCTGGCGCAACCAGCGACCGAGCGACAGGCCGTCCTCGCCGGGCACGGCGATGTCGAGAATGGCCAGTTGGAACGTCTCGGTCTTGACCAACTGGCGCATTGCGTCGGCGCTTCCGGCGGTAGCAACCTCGTAACCGTTGGCGACAAGATATTCGGCGACCGCGTCGCGCAGATCCGGCTCGTCCTCGACGATGGCAATCCGTGTCGGCAGGGAAATCACGCCTCCGCTCTCGGCGGACGAAAGTAGATTGGGTATAAACATGATGTCCAGCCTTGATTTGGGCGTTCATTTCGAATTCGGGAACCAGGGTTCTAGAGCATGGGTACAAGGCCAGTAGTGGCGCTCATCTGCTTGGCGCAGGACCCCGACGGCGGTCTCGCGGACTATCTCGAACGGCGTGGCTATGAGGTTCGGGAAGCGGCCGAGGAATGGATGGCCGAATCGCTGCTTTCTGCCGTTGACGTCGACGTCGCGGTGATCGGCGAGGGTTTTCCGGTCAGCGGCGGCCTCGATCTGCTGCGGCGTCACGCGGGCGAGGCCGGGCCGAGCTTCGTGATGGTTTCGGGCCGCGCGGACCTGATCGACAAGGTGCTGACGCTGGAGCTGGGCGCCGCCGACATCGTGCCGAGCCCGGTCGTGTGGCGCGAACTGGCGGCCCGTCTTGGCGGCATCGTGGCCCGGCGCGGCAAGGGACGGCGCGAACTCCTGGTGCTGGAGAATGCGACCGTCGACCTCAAGGCGGCGCTGGTCATGCACCGGTCCGGCAGCGAGGAGCAGCTTTCGGCGGGTCAGGTGGCGCTGCTGCGGCTGTTCCTGGCCAATCCGCGCAAGGTGCTTTCGCGCGACGACATCATGGCCGCGGCGCCGGCCGAAAGCGCCGAAGCGTTCGACAGATCGATCGATTCGCGTATCGTCAGGCTGCGGCGCAAGCTCGATACCGAAAGCATCGCGACGATACGTGGCTCGGGATACCGCTTCGATCCGCCCATGCCGGGTAAGGATTGAAACCCGGCGCGCGCACACGGTCAGTTCACGCGCAGTGCGTCGAGCGACGCTGTTCCCATGACGAAGACCGGTTCCGACTGGAGACGGTCGCGCAGCACCACCGCCGTAACGCTCGCGGCACACAGGAAGCCCTGCGCATGGAGCAGGGCCGCAAGAATGGTTGAGGCGGTTTTCGAGCTTTTCCCGAGCATGGCGGTGGTTCCGGATCGTGTTGTTGCGGGGGGAGCCCGGGCGCATCGTCCGCCCGGCCCGCTTGGTTGCAGTATGGAACCGGGCTGTATCGGCGCAATGTTGCGCGCAGGGTGGCTTGTTTCGAGATTGTTTCTTGCTAGTGGTCCTTTGATTCCGACATTTGCCGGAGTGGCTCGTATCGGTGGGATGCAAATGTCAGAATCGGACCACTAGGGGGGTCGTGAATGCGCGCTTTCCTCAGACGTATGCTGCATGCCGCTCGCCGCAGGCGCCATATCGCCATCTGGACCGCGGGTCTCGCGGTCATCGCCCTTGTCATCGCAGCGGCCTACTCGCCGTTCAGCCCACTCGACCGGCTGAATTCGCTGGTCTTCGACACCTATCAAAAGCTGCGCCCCCGGGTGCAGGCCGAAAGCGCGGTTGCGGTCATCGACATCGACGACGAAAGCATACGACGGCTGGGGCAGTGGCCGTGGTCGCGCACGGTGCTGGCGTCGATGATCGATCGCCTGACTGCCGAAGGTGCGGCGTCGATCGGCCTCGACATCGTGTTTTCCGAGGCTGACCGCACCTCGCCCGCGCTGGCTGTCGCGCAGCTTGAGAGCCAGGGTTTCCAGATTACCTACCCCGGCTCGGCCGGCGATCTCGATCATGACAAGGCGCTCGCGCAGAGCTTTTCCCGGTCGCCTGTCGTCGCCGGGCTGGTACTTTCCAGCGGTCTCTCCACCCCGCCGCCGCCGCCCAAGGCGGGTTTTGCGTTCGCCGGCGACAATCCGGCCCAATATCTGCCGACTTTCCCAGGCTCGGTACGCAACCTACCGATACTGGACGAGGCAGCGCCAGGCCTTGGCGTGTTCTCCTTTCCACCAGCCGAGGACGGCGTGGTCCGGCAGATTCCGCTCGTTTCCCGCCAGGGCGACAATTTTTACCCCGCGCTTTCCGTCGAGTCGTTGAGGCTCGCGCAGGGTGCTTCCACCATCGTCATAAAAAGCACCGGGGCGAGCGGTGAGTTCGATACCGGACAGCCCGGCATGACCGCGCTGAAGGTCGGCGATGTGGAGGTTCCGACCGGACCGGACGGACGGATGTTCGTGTACTACACGCAGGAGCCCACCTCGAAGATCATACCGGCCTATCGCCTGCTCGAAGAACCCGACCCGGAACTGGCGAGCCAGATCGAAGGGCGGATCGTGCTCGTGGGAACATCGGCGGTTGGACTGCGCGATCTGGTCGCGACGCCGCTGCGGTCCGCTTTTCCGGGCGTGCTCGTCCATGCGGAAATCATCGACCAGATCGTCAACGGCAAATTCCTCAGCCGCCCTGACTGGGCAAGCGGCCTGGAACTGGTGCTGGCGGCCGCATTCGGCCTGATCGTGCTTGCCTTCCTGCCGTGGCTGTCGACCTTGGCCAACGCCGTCGTTGCGGCCTTGGCGCTGGCCGGAAGCATCGGCATGGGCTGGTTCGCGTTCGCCAACTACGACCTCCTTTTGTCGCCGATCCTGCCAGCGCAGACCTGCCTGCTGGTCTACGGCGTTGGATCCGGCCTCAGGCTGCTGCTCAGCGAAAGCGAGAGCCGCTACATCCGCACGGCGTTCGGGCACTATCTGTCGCCGCATATGGTCGAGCAACTCGTCGAGAATCCCGACGCGCTTGTGCTCGGCGGCGAGAACCGCGAACTGACGATCCTGTTTTGCGACATCCGCTCTTTCACCTCCATATCGGAGTCGATGGAGCCGACCGAACTGACGGTATTCCTGAACAACTTCCTGACGCCGATGACCGATGTCCTGATGGAGAGCGGCGCGACCATCGACAAATATATCGGCGACGCGATCATGGCGTTCTGGAACGCGCCACTCGACGTGCCCGACCACCGCCAGCGCGCGTGTGAAAGCGTGCTCAAGATGCTGGATGCTCTCGGCGAGCTCAACAAGTCACTGGAAAAGCCGGTGAGCATCGGCGTCGGTCTGAACAGCGGCATATGCTGCGTGGGTAATCTCGGCTCCAGGCAGCGTTTCGACTATTCGGCGATCGGCGACAGCGTGAATGTCGGGTCGAGGATCGAGAGCCTGACGAAACAATATGGCGTGAGCAATCTCGTCGCCGAAAGCACGGCGCGCGAAGTCGCGGGTCTTGCAATGCTGGAGGTCGACAAGGTCATGGTCGTCGGCCGCGACGAGGCGACGCTTGTCTACACGCTTGTGGGCGGCCGCGAACGCGCCGAGCAGGTGGAATTCCTGGAATACAAGCGCCTGCATGACGGGTTTCTCGCGAGTTTCCGGGCGCAACGCTTCGACGAGGCCTCTGGTGACCTCGACCGGCTGGTCGCCCGGGCGCCGGACGGGTTGCGGAAAGTCTATTCCGAATACAGGCGAAGGCTCGACGCCTATCGCGTATCCCCGCCGCCGGCCGACTGGGACGGCTCCTACCGCGCGGAACACAAGTAGCGCCGTCACCGGCCGTGGCGCCGGCTGCCATCAAGCCCTGATCCGCGGTAGAGCATCGGACCGAAAAGTGGAACGCGGTTTTCGGATCGTTCCGATGCTCAGGCAACAATTTGGATCGTCCGCTGTGCGTCCGACAGGACGCACAGCGATCCATGCGCACAACTCATTAACCGGCTATGCTCCCATTGCATAAAAGCTATGCAAAAGAGACCATTTAATAGGCAGCCGATGATCACTATCTGGGCTCTGTAACGAGAACAGCCCAAAGACGCTGAGAAAAGAGAGCACTAAAATGAACCTGATCCGCAACTTCCGTAACTGGCGCCGCTATCGCGATACCGTGAATGAGCTGAGCCGCCTGTCCAACCGCGAATTGAACGACCTCGGCATCACCCGCGGCGAAATTCACGGCATCGCCCGCGTAGGGCGCTAAAGCATCGGACCGAAAAGTGGAAACCGGTTTTCGGTCTGTTCCGATGCTTTTTCAATAATTTAGATCGTCCTTTGCGTCCGATAGGACGCACGGCGATCTAGAAGAGATCTCGGCGGCTTCTCCTCCCGGCTGCCGATGAGGCCGGCGTTCCTCCCCTCCGAACGCTGGCCACCAATCAGAGCATTTCCGGTTCTCCGGAAATGCCCTTTTTGTTTGTTTTACCCGCCCCTATCCGGCGGGTTCTTTCGTTTCCGCCGCCGCGATTTCGGCCTGCAGCGCTTCGATATGCTTTTCGGCAACCGTTTGAGCCGCGCGCTCGATCGCCCGGAAACGGCTGACGATCGCCAGCCCCACTAGCGTCAACTGCGCCCCGCCGCCGCGACGACCGCCGGTCTGGGCAGACACCACGGGCTTGCCGAACAGCCTGTTCATCTGCTCGACAAGGTCCCAAGCGCGCTTGTAGGACATCTCCATGTTGCGCGCGGCGGCCGAGATCGAGCCGAAAGCCGCGATCTGCTCCAGAAGCTCGATCTTGCCCGGGCCGATCCGACCCGCCGGGTCGAGGTTTATTCTCAGGCTGAGCGATGGCATCGGTACTACTCCGGGCTGCCCGTGATTGCGTCGACGCGCCATTCTAGCCGACGCCGTCTGTGTTTGTCGCAGCGCGCGAGGTGGCCGCACGCGCCGTGTTGGTGCGGTCGAACGTGACCGATTTCACGACAGCGAAAACCGCCAGACCGGGCGCGAGGCCCAGCAAGTGCGACGACTGTCTGGTGATGCGGGCGGTAACAGTTTGTCCATTGCAGTCGATCTGGACGTCGGCGAAAGGGCCGTCGCCCGCGCCGACCGCCAAAACTGTCCCGGGCAGGATGTTCAGCGCGCTCAGGCCGCGCGGCCTCTCGGTCGCGACGAGCACGTCGCGCGCACGGATGCGCAGCCGGACATGGGAACCCACCTCCGCGTCGAGACCCGCGACCTGGATCTCGCCCAGGGCCGAGGCAAGCGTGGCCATGCCGAAAGCCGGGTCGCGGCTGGCGACCCGCATGTCCAGGATCGCGCCGCTTTCTCCCTGCTCCTCCTCAGGCAACAGGTCCAGCCGCTGCAGGATCTTGGCCGTCGGACCGGAGGCCACGACCCTGCCGGCATCGAGCACGACCATCTCGGTCGCCAGACGCGCCACCTCGGCGACCGAGTGGCTGACATAGACGATGGGAACCTTCGTTTCGTCGCGCAGGCGTTCGATGTAGGGCATGATTTCGGCCTTGCGACGGTCGTCCAACGACGCCAGAGGTTCGTCCATCAGAATCAGCCTGGGGCTGGCAAGCAGCGCGCGGCCCATGGCCACCCGTTGCTTCTCGCCGCCGGACAGCGCGTTGGGCCGGCGGTCGAGCAGGTGGCCGATGCCGAGCAGGTCGACCACGCCGTCGAGGTCGCCGTGGCGTTCGGACGGTGGCGCGAAGAAGCGCCCGTAGTGCAGGTTCTGCGCGACCGTCAGATGCGGAAAAAGCCGGGCGTCCTGGAAGACGTAGCCGATGCGGCGCTTGTGTTTGGGGACAAACGCGCTGGTGGCCGTATCGACCAGCACGCGGCCTTCGGCGGCGATCCTGCCGGCGTCCGGCCGAAGCAGCCCGCCGATCAGGTTGACCAGCGTGGTCTTGCCCGAACCGGAAGGGCCGAAAAGCGCGGTCAGCCGGCCGCTCGTCTCGAAGGCGGCGTCGAGCGTGAAGGCACCGAGGCGATGGCGGATGTCGATCGAAAGGCTCATGCGGGGTCGATCCGCCTGCCGACGCGCCGCGCCAGCACCTCGGAGGCGACAAGGGCTGCCATGGCGATGACGATCGAGATGATCGTCAGCCGCAGCGCGCCCGCGTCGCCGCCGGGGACCTGCGTGTATGTGTAGATCGCGGACGGCAGCGTCTGCGTTTCGCCGGGAATGTTGGAGACGAAGGTGATGGTGGCGCCGAATTCGCCCATCGCCTTGGCGAAGCAGAGGATCATGCCGGTAGTGATGCCTGGCAGGATCAACGGCAGGGTGATCGTGGCGAAGACCCAGGCCGGGCTCGCGCCGAGCGTGCCGGCGGCGGCTTCCAGCCGGCGGTCCACCGCCTCGATCGACAGGCGAATGGCGCGAACCAAAAGCGGAAACGCCATGATGCCGCAGGCAAGCGCTGCCCCCGTCCAGCGGAAGGAAAACACGATGCCGAAATACTGGTCGAGGAATGCCCCGGCGGGCCCGCGCCTGCCGAAGGTGAGCAGCAGCAGATAGCCGGTGACGACGGGGGGCAGGATCAAAGGCAGGTGGACGAGCCCGTTGAGCACGGACTTGCCCCAGAATTTTCCGCGCGCCAAGAGCAGCGCGATCAGGATGCCGGGTGGCAGGCTGAAAATCATCGCCACCGTGGCGACGCGGATGGACAGCCGGACCGCATTCCATTCGTCGGGCGTGAGGTCGAGCAGCCATTGCAGCGATTGCATGCAATCCCCTAGTTCGAGACGACAGGTGCGAGAACGGTGAAGCCCTGCGCTTCGAAGAGCTTCATGGCCTTGGCCGATTGCAGGCACTTCAGGAAGGCCGGCGTGTGTCTTGCGGTCGAATCCGCAGTCCGCGCGACCGGGTAGACGATCGGCGGGTGGGAATCTTCGGGGAAGATGGCGACGACCCTTACTTTCGGGTCGGCGGCGGCGTCGGTCTTGTAGACGATGCCGAGCGGCGCCTCGCCGGTGGAAACCAAGGCGAGTGCTGCGCGCACGTTTTCGGCCTGCGCCACCTTGCTTTCAACCGACGCCCAGACGCCGAGCGATTCCAGTGCGGCCTTGCCGTATTTGCCGGCCGGCACGGCGTCGACGTTTGCCATGGCAAGCCTGCCGTCGCCGAGGAGATGGGCGAGGTCGAAGCCGTTTTCGCTCTTTGCCTCTGCCTTTGAATCGGCCGGCGCGACCAGAACGATGCTGTTGCCGAGCAGTTGCGTCTCGGTGTCTGTCTTGATGAGGTTCCTGTCGGAGAGGTATTTCATCCAGTCGAGATCGGCCGACATGAACACGTCGGCGGGCGCGCCTTGCTCGACCTGCCTGGCGAGCGCGGAGCTCGCCGCATAGGAGATCGTTGCCGGCTCCCCGACATCGTCCGCGCAAGCGGCGTTCACGGCGTCGAGCGCGGTCTTGAGGCTGGCGGCCGCGAAGACGGTCACCCTTTCCTGAGCGCTTGCGCCGGGAGTGCCGGCCAGCAGGATCACCGCGAGGGTGCCCATGGCGGCAACCAGGCGTGTATCGCGGCGTCCTTTCGACATCAAACTCTCCGGTCGTTCGATCGCAGCCCGAACTCATGGCGCAGTGGAAGGCCACGCATTCGATATATACGATTGAATATAACCAGGAAAGCGCTGCTTTCGTCCGTCAGTCGCGATCCGAGACGATCGAGGCGAATGCGGATGTCTCGGCAAAATGCGCCGCGCGGACCTTGCCGAATTTGCTGGCGTCGACGATCAGGTGCGACTGGACGGCGCGTGTGATGGCCGCCTGCTTCACCGGAACTTCGTGGAAATGCGAGCAGGTGACGCCGCGCTCGTCATGCACGCCGCCGGCCGAGATGAAGGCCTTGTTTAGGTTGATGCGCTTCAGTTCAGCGAGCGCCGGTTCACCTGAGAATGAGGCGGCCGCAGGATGAAACAGCCCGCCAAGGAGGATCAACCGCGTGTTCTGGCGGCGGCTCAATATCTCGGCAACGTTCAACGAATAGCAGACCACCGTGAGGCGAAGGTCGACCGGAATGAGTGCGGCGAGATGCGGCGTGGTGGTGCCGCAATCGATGAAGATGGTGTCGTCGTCCTCGATCAGCGCCGCCGCCCTTGCGCATGCCTTCTCCTTGGCGGCGGCGTGGTGGTCGGTTTCCTTCGCCAGCACGTAGTCCCCGACGACGTCGTTCTGCGCCCCGATGACATGGCCGCCAAGGCATGCGAAGCGGCCGCCGGAGTCCATCACATCGCGTCTGATGGTCATCTCGGAGACACCGAGTTCCTCGGCAACGGAGGTGAGCTTCAGATGGCTGCGTCCGTCCAATATGCCGGCAAGCCGATCGAGCCGGGCGTCCCTCGATCCGATCCTGCTCACGACGCCTCCCGCCAAATCAACCTTGACAATCGTAAGGTCGATATGAGACGATTGCAACATATTGTTTCGATTGTAACAAGACTATGCCGGTCCTTTCGATGCCCGGCACGGAGGATCAGCGATGCAGAGGTCAGCCGTCGCGGCAGTGTCCGAGCCGGAAATGCTCCGCAACACGCACCGCAATGCCGGGACCGCGCTGCGTCCCGACGCGTTCGAATCGATCCAAGTCAATCTGAGCGCCGTCGAGCGGCGCGCCGCCACCATTCCAACCCGGCGTTCGGTCAAGAAGGAATACCAAGCTGCCTGGCTGGTGAAGGCGCTGACCTGCATTGACCTCACCACGCTGGCGGGCGACGACACGCCGGGCCGCGTCCGGCGCCTTTGCGCCAAGGCGATGCGGCCGCTCAGCGATGCGCTGCTGAAGGGTCTCGGCTTGGAAGATGCGCCGCCGACGGTCGGCGCCGTCTGCGTCTATCCGACCATGGTGCCCGCCGCGGTCGCGGCTCTCAAGGGCTCGGGCATTCCGGTCGCGTCGGTCGCGACCGGCTTCCCGACCGGGCTGACGCCGCTGCCGCAGCGGCTTGCCGAAATCCGATATGCGGTCGGGGAGGGCGCCGGCGAGATCGACATCGTCATCAACCGCGCGCTGGTCTTCGACCAGGAATGGCAGGCGCTCTACGACGAAGTGGCGGCGATGCGGGAGGCCTGCGGTGAGGCTCATCTGAAGGCCATCCTCGCGACCGGCGACCTGAAGACGCTGCGCAACGTCTACAAGGCCTCCATGGTGTCGATGCAGGCGGGTGCCGACTTCATCAAGACCTCGACCGGCAAGGAAGACGTCAACGCCACGCTGCCGGTCAGCCTGGTGATGATCCGGGCGCTTCGCGACTATTGTGAGGAAACCGGCTGGCGTGTCGGCTTCAAGCCGGCAGGAGGGCTGAAGACCGCGAAGGACGCGATGAACTGGCTGATCCTGATGAAGGAAGAGCTCGGCCGACCGTGGCTCGAGCCCGACCTTTTCCGCATCGGGGCGAGTTCCATGCTCGCCGACATCGAGCGCCAGCTCGAACACTTCGTCACCGGCCGCTACTCGGCCACCTACCGTCACCCGATGGCCTGAGGGGCGAGACATGGCGCACATCAAGGACGTTCTGAACAGCATGGATTACGGCCCGGCGCCGGAAGGCAACGAACATGTCGTCGCCTGGCTGGAAACCCACAAGGCCGGCTTCGGCCACTTCATCGACGGAAAGTTCACGGACCCCGGCGCGGGAAAGAGCTTCAAGGTCACCAATCCGGCCGACGGCAAGCTCCTGGCGCGTGTCGCGGACGGGTCCGCCGAGGACATCGACCGCGCGGTTTCGGCCGCAACCCGAGCGTTCAAGAGCTGGTCGAAGCTGTCCGGCCATCAGCGCGCCCGATATCTTTACGCGATCGCCCGGAACGTCCAGAAGCGCGACCGTTTCCTGGCCGTTCTGGAGACCATGGACAACGGCAAGCCGATCCGCGAGACGCGCGACATCGACATTCCCCTCGTGGCGCGCCACTTCTATCATCACGCGGGTTGGGCCGAACTGCTTGAGAGCGAATTCCCCGGCTATCGCCCGGTTGGCGTGTGCGGACAGATCATCCCGTGGAACTTTCCGCTGCTGATGCTCGCCTGGAAGATCGCGCCGGCGCTGGCGGCCGGCAACACGGTCGTCCTGAAGCCTGCCGAGCAGACGCCGCTCACCGCACTCGCCTTCGCCGAGATCTGCCGCGAGGTTGGCCTGCCTGCCGGCGTCATCAACATCGTGACGGGCGAGGGCGATACCGGTGCTGCGCTTGTCGCGCACGAAGGCGTCCAGAAACTCGCCTTTACCGGCTCGACGGATGTCGGCCGTATCATCCGCACGGCGACTGCTGGGTCAGGCAAGAAGCTGTCGCTCGAACTCGGCGGCAAGTCCCCCTTCATCGTCTTCGACGACGCCGATATCGACAGCGCGGTCGAGGGGCTGGTCGATGCGATCTGGTTCAACCAGGGCGAGGTCTGCTGCGCCGGCTCGCGCCTGCTCGTGCAGGAGGGGATAGCGGAAAAGCTCTACGCCAAGCTGCGCGCCCGCATGGAAACGCTGCGCGTCGGCTCGCCGCTCGACAAGTCGACCGACATCGGCGCCGTCGTTTCGACGGAGCAGCTTGAACGCATCACGTCGCTTGTCGAAAAGGGCAGGGCGGAGGGCGCCGAGGTGTTCCAGCCGTCGATCGCCATTCCTGGCACGGGCACGTTCTTCGCGCCGACGCTGATGACGGGCGTCGAACCTGCTTCGACCGTCGCCGTCGTCGAAATCTTCGGGCCTGTCCTGGTCGCCATGACGTTCCGCACGCCCGACGAGGCGGTGGCTCTCGCCAACAACACGCGTTTCGGACTTGCCGCGTCGGTCTGGTCGGAAAACATCAGCCGGAGCCTCGACGTCGCGTCTCGCCTGAAGGCGGGTGTGATCTGGATCAACGCCACCAACCTCTTCGACGCGGCGGCCGGCTTCGGCGGTTATCGCGAAAGCGGTTTCGGCCGCGAGGGTGGGCGTGAGGGGCTGTTCGAATATCTCGTCCTTGGCGACGGTAAACCCAAGGGCAAGACAGCGGCCATGGGCGCGCTCGTCGCCGCACCTTCGGCGACTGCGGAGATAGTCGCGATTGACGAGGTCGACCGCACGGCCAAGCTTTTTATCGGCGGAAAGCAGGCGCGGCCCGATTCCGGCTACAGCTACGCGGTCACGAGCTCGGCTGGAAAACAGGTCGGCCTCGCCGGCCTCGGCAACCGCAAGGACATCCGCAACGCGGTCGAAGCGGCCGGCAAGGCCGAGGGCTGGGGCGCGGCGACCGCGCACAACCGTGCGCAGATACTCTACTATCTCGCCGAAAATCTCTCGTCCCGCTCTGAGGAATTCGAAGCGCGCCTGCGTGCCATGACCGGCGCTTCGAAGCGTCAGGCGGCCGAGGAGGTCGCGGCAGCGGTCCGCCGGACCTTCTTTTATGCAGGCTTCGCCGACAAGCATGATGGCGCCGTGCATTCGACCAAATCGCGCCATGTCACGCTGGCCATGAACGAGCCTTTCGGCATCATGGGCGTCGTCTGCCCCGATGAGGCGCCGCTGCTCGGCTTCGTTTCGCTGGTCATGCCGGCGCTGGCGACGGGCAACCGCGTGGTTGCCGTGCCGTCCTCCCGATATCCGCTCGCAGCCACCGACTTCTACCAGATTGTCGATACCAGCGATGTGCCGGACGGTGTCTTGAGCATCGTCACCGGCAACGCTGCCGAACTCGCGAAAACACTTGCCGATCACGACGAGGTCGCTGCCCTCTGGAACTTCAATTCCGGCGTCGACGCCGCCCTGGTCGACAAGGCGTCATCAGGCAATCTGAAACCGGTATGGAACGGCGGTTCCCCCGACTGGCAGGGCGGGGACGCGCAGGGCCGTGAATATCTGCGCCGGGCAACGCAGGTCAAAAATATCTGGGTGCCTTACGGCGAATAGGCACAATGACACGGCCGGCAGAGGTGCCCGCGCGTAGAATTCCCGCTTGACCGCCTTGCTGCGGCCACAATAAGGGGCTAAACACTCTCATCGAATTTGTTTGCGAACTTTGTTCCGGCGCTTAGTGCCAACGATCTTCCTGCTCAATTTCGAAATCGCGGCGTCTGGCATTCGGTCAGGCGTCGAACTGTTGTTTCCGAATTGATAAGGAAATCGTTATGAACACTGGTACCGTAAAGTTCTTCAATGCCACCAAAGGCTTCGGCTTCATCACGCCCGACACCGGCGGCACGGACGTATTTGTCCACATCTCGGCTGTCGAGCGCGCTGGCATGCGCACGATCGTCGAGGGGCAGAAGCTGTCCTACGAAGTCGTGAAGGACAACCGCAGCGGCAAAAGCGCTGCCGAGAACCTTCAGGCCGCGTAATAACAGCGCTTCGGGTCGCTGACCACGGATGTACTGGCACTGGCCATTTGAGGCGCTAGGGAGAAGGTCGGGCTTGCCCGGCCTTTTTTTGTTTTGGCTAAGGAGCACTCTATGAAACGCATTGAGGACAAGGGTATCTTCAAGCCCGCACCGACGCAGACCGAAGCAAAGAGCGACGTCACCAGCAGAGTGGCTCGTGAAATCATGAAGGTCGAAGTCAATGCGCGCCTCGAAAAGACGGAGCGCTTGCGGGCGGCGAGAAAGGCCATGGAAGACGCGGCCGAGCCGCCACCGCCCAAGGCTGTCAAGAAACCCGCGCGCAAGCGCGCGAAGGCCTGAGCCCAAGGTTCAGGCGGTAGCCGGGGGTTGGCTCGCGATGTGCCGACCCCGGTGATTGAGCCATCAGATTGGTTGACTTGAGGCCGTTGGCGGGAAAAGCTTCGGTCACCTGAGGAGGTCGACCCAGTGCCGCAGCTTCGCTATCCCGATGTCATTTCCGGCCCGCCACGGCCGAGCGCGATCATCCGCCGCGACGGTTCGATGCTCGGTGCGGGGGTCGAGCGCTACGTCGTACCAGGCGGCGGCGCGGTTCTGGTCGATGTGGAAGCCGGCGACAGGATAGGCATATCGAACGCCGAGGGCGGGCAGGCTTGCGAGCTGGTTGCGCTCGACAAGAGCGGGCGTTCCGACCCCGAAATCCTGGGTGTCGCCAGCAACAGCAATGCGGCGGGGCTGAAGGTGCTACTTTTGTCAGGCGACGGCAACCTGCGACAGTTTCGAACCAGGCTCGATCGGCGCGGCATCGATCTGGGCGGAGCGCAGGCGGTGCGCATCTTCGGCGCTGCGACCCCGGCCGGGACCGAGGAGAGTTTTACCGCCCAGCGCGCCGGTTCGCTTGTTGTCGCCGCACCCGGCGGGCCGATGTCGGTCGATTCGCAGGACACGCTCACGCCGCTGACGCTGACGATCCGCCGCGCAAGGATCAAGGCGGCGGCAAGGTTCGAACTGCCCGATCCGCTCGCCGATCCGGTGCTCGACCAGCGCATCAAGTCGGCCACCGCCCAGTCCTATTTCGTGAAGGCCGGCGACTACATCCAGATCATCGACATCGACGGTCGGCAATGCACCGACTTTCAATGCTTCTCGGCGCGCAAACTCGACAAGGGCCGCGACCATCCGCTCGACGTGACCACGACGCGCACGTTGATGGGGTCCAGCTATCCGATGCCAGGCCTGCATTCCAAATACTACGACCAGGACATGGAGCCGCTGGTCGAGGTGGTGCAGGACACTTGCGGGCGGCACGACGCGTTCGCGCTCGCGTGCGCCGCGAAGTACTACGACGACATTGGCTATCCCGGCCATGCCAACTGCTCCACCAACTTCAACGCCGCGTTGGCCGACAAGGGCGTGAATCCCCGTGCCGGCTGGATGGCCGTCAATTTCTTTTTCAACACTTCCATCGACGCGCATGGGCTGGTCGTTTCCGACGAGCCCTGGTCGCGGCCGGGAGACTATGTTCTCTTGCGCGCTCTGACCGACCTCATCTGCGTTTCATCTGCCTGTCCCGACGACACGACGCCGGCCAATGGCTGGGACCTGACCGACATCCACGTCCGCACCTATGACGGAGCGGAAAAATTCACCCGAGCGGTAGCAAGAAGAATGAGCCCCGACGCAGAACCCGTCATGACCCGCGAGACCGCCTTCCAGTCGAGTTTCGCCAAGCACACGCGGAACTTCGTCGAATACAAGGGCTATTGGCTGGCCAATTCCTTCGCCAAGGCCGGGCCGATCGAGGAATACTGGGCCTGCCGGCAGGATGCGGTCGTGATGGACCTGTCGCCGCTCAGGAAGTTCGAGGTCACCGGGCCGGACTCGGAAGCGCTGCTGCAATATGTTCTGACGCGCGACGTCAAGAAGCTGGCCGTGGGACAGGTGGTCTATTCGGCCATGTGCTACGAGCATGGCGGCATGATCGACGACGGCACGCTGCTTCGGCTCGGCCGCGACAACTTCCGGTGGATCGGCGGCGACGACTTCGGCGGTACATGGCTACGCCAGCAGGCGGAAAAGCTTGGCCTGAAGGTCATGGTACGGTCCTCGACCGACCAATTGCACAACATCGCCATCCAGGGGCCGAAAAGCCGGGATATCCTGAAGGAGATCATCTGGACGTCGCCGGTGCAGCCGGCGATCGGCGAGCTCGAATGGTTCCGCTTCGCGGTCGCCCGCATCGGCAACGCCAACGGCGTGCCGGTCGTCGTCTCGCGCACCGGCTACACGGGTGAACTCGGCTACGAGATCTTCTGTCATCCACGCGACGCTGGAACGGTCTTCGACGCAGTCTGGGAAGCCGGCCAGCCACACGGGCTGAAGCCGATGGGGCTGGCGGCGCTCGACATGGTGCGCATCGAGGCGGGACTTGTCTTTGCGGGCAATGACTTCTCGGACGAGACCGATCCTTTCGAGGCGGGCATAGGGTTCACCGTGCCGCTCAAGACCAAGACCGACGACTTCATCGGCCGCACTGCCCTGATCCGCCGCAAGGAGACCCCCGCGCGCAAGCTGGTCGGGCTGGAGATCGACAGCAATGTCGATGTCGGCCACGGCGACTGCGTGCATGTCGGCCGGCCGCAGATCGGCGTCGTGACCTCCTCGATGCGTTCGCCGCTTTTGGGAAAGAACATCGCGCTCGCGCGGCTTGACGTGGCTCATGCCGAAATCGGCACGGAAGTCGAGGCCGGCAAACTCGACGGACATCAGAAGCGGCTGCCAGCGCGGGTCACGACCTTCCCGCACTATGATCCCCAGAAGCTGAAGCCGAGGTCGTAGAATATTGTGGGGCAATAGGCTCCAGCTTGCTGCCGCTCGCCGCTATAGTGTAAGAGCGTCCGCCAAGCTTTGAGCCACCCTTTGAAAGTGCAAATGTTCGATCCAAATAGTCTCTATGTCATCAACGCCCCAGATGTGGTGGCGGAAGACTTTGACGGGCAGACGGTTATGCTGAACTTGTCCGACGGCCGCTATTTCAGCCTTGGCGGGATCGCCTCTCCGATCTGGAATAATCTGACCCGGGGCTGTTCGCCTCAGGCGATATTCGACAGCGTCGGCCAGCAACAGCCTGCGCTGACAGAATAAGCAGCTCGATTTGTCGGCGAATTGAACGGACTCGGACTCGTTCTACTAGAGGCAATGCCGACGCCGGTTCCGGCGTCGCGGCCGTCAAAAGTGAGGAATGGTCCGGCGAGGCGCCGCGGATCGAAATCTTCGACGACCTGGCCGAGCTGATCTTCGCCGATCCTATCCACGACGTTGACGAGCAGGCCGGATGGCCGGCGCCGCGCCCGACGCAGTGAACCCTCCCGCGTCGCAGGCTTCGTTGACGCTGTCGCAAGCCAATCTTCTCGCCTAGGCGAACGATCGCATTTCGGCGGCCAGGGACTTTCCCAGATCCAGCTTGATCCAGCGCAACTTCCGGCTGGCGCATCTCGACATGACGGTCTGGTTCACCAGCGAGCGACTTGCCGACCTCTGCGACGCTACTCTTGTCCAGCACGCCGGCGAGCCGTCGCGAACAGCGGTCGAAGTATTCTTGCTGGATGCCAGCGCCCCCGGATGGGAGATGCCGGCGCGGTGGGACGAAGCGGCGGGCTTCTCGTCGCGCGTATTCGAGCGCATTCTCGCCCAGGGCGGCAAGCGTGGATTCTATCACCACGATCCGCCGTCCTGGCAGTTCTACGATCCGGCTGCGCGAACCGGGGTCCATACGCTGCCTGCCCCGATGGAGATTCCGCCGTGGGAACGCGGATCGCCCTTGCGCCTGTTCATCCACTGGGCCCAGGCGGCGGCTGGCTATCGCCTTACTCACGCCGCCACGCTCGGGGTAGGCGGTCGCGGGGCGCTGATTGTCGGTGCGAGCGGCTCGGGGAAGTCCGGGACGACGCTCGCCGGCCTGATGAATGGCCTCCAAAGCATCGGCGATGATTACGTCGTGGTCGAGCAGGACGCGACGATCGTCGCCCATTCCGTCTTCAAGCTGTTCAAGCAGGATCTTGACGGTCTGCGGCGTGTCGGCGTCGATCCCGCACAATTGCCTGATGCGAGGCGGAACTGGCACCGAAAGATAGAGTTCGACGCTGCAAGACTGGCTCCCGAGGCTTTCGTGGACCGGATGGAGATTCGCGCGCTGCTTCTCCCCCATATCGCGCATACGGGCCGTTCACGGATCGAGCCGGCAACCTCTCGCGAAGCAGCCGTCGCGCTGGCGCCGTCCGCCGTTCTCCAGCTTCCGGGCGATGCGGCTGAAGGCTTTCAATTCTTCATGGGACTGGCCAAACGGCTCCCGGCCTTCCATGTCTCGTTGTCGCAAGACGCGGTAGAGATAAGCGAGAAGATCGGATCATTTCTCGAGAGGGAGACAGTCCATTCCGGTTAGCGTCATCAAGCCGACACTGAATGCCGCCCGCTTCATCGAGGCGGCGATCAACTCGCTGCTTGTCGAACGCGAGAGCGTCGACCTGGACATCGTGGTGGTCGACGACGGCTCGACGGACGGCACCAGGGAAATCATGGTGGCGAGCGCCAGGGACTTCAGCGAGGTCAGACTGCTGCAAAACCCCCGCAAGGGCATCGCTGCGGCACGCAACACAGGCATCGAGAATATCCGAAAGGACTGTCGGTTCGTCGCGTTCCTGGACGCCGACGACCTTTCCTATCCCGGCCGGATCCAGCGCCAGCGGTCCAGGTTGCTCACCGACCCGGCGATCGATGCACTGTACGGAATGGTCGAGATGTTCACGCAGGACAACAAAGCGGGCGACGCACCGCCCACGGGCAGCAAGACCAAAATCATCCGGGGATCTGTGGCTGCCGGCCAAGATCGCCCGTCAGGTCGCCGCTTTCGACGGAGACCCAGGCCTTGCCGGTGTTTTCACACTGGCAAGGGTATTCGCGGACGGCGCGGCGCCTGACCCTGAAGGCCCGGGCGCGGTCGTCCGGCTCTGGACACGCACCACCTTGCTGTACCGGACCGAAGCCGCGCGGGCGATTGGCGACCTCGTCGATCTGCCCGGCAATGTCGCCGAATTTATCGACTGGATGGCGCGCAGCCGGGACGCCGGACATCGTCACGCAATGGTCGACGAAATCCTGGCGATGCGCCGAATTCGGGCCCGCAGCCTGTCCAGCAAGCTGGATGCAGACCGCAGCAGGGGCTATCTCTTCGCGGTCTCGATCGAGCGCAAGAAGTTGCTGACCGCTGAACTCAAGGCAAGACCTGACCCCGATGCGTGAGCGCTTTCTGAGCTTCCTGCAGCGCAAGGCTTGGCCAAACCGGTCGCTCGACAACCTTCTTCGGGTTGCGCTCGTGCCCGACGAGGCTGCCGCTGTCGCCGCCTGGCGCGACTTCGAGACCAACGCGGATTTCGATCATCTGACGGCCGGTGAGATGCGCCTCATCGGACTCGCGGCAACGCGGCTCGCGGGGCTTGCGCCTGACAGTCCGATGCTTGCGCGCATCGTGGGCATCGAGCGCGCAAACTGGTCGCGCAGCCACCTTGCAATCAGTGCGGCCGCCGATGGACTGCGAACCCTGGCGGCCCGGTCGATAGGGATGCTTTCGATCAAGGGAGCAAGCCGGTTGGCTAGCAAGGACCCGGCGGCGCGAGCTCGTATGGTCGACGATGTCGACATCGTCGTTCGCCCCGGCGACCTTTTGCGCGCGTTCGATCTACTCACCGAGGAAGGGTGGCGTCCGGCTGGCTCAGGCACCGTGGTCTATCATAGAAGCCGTCTGGCGGATGCGGTCGGGATCAATCTCGTACGCGGGCGGCTCGGCAACCTCGACCTGCATCGCACTCCGTTTCATCGGCCCTATCAGTCGCATGATGACGACCCACGGGCGGATGACGCATCCATATGGAGCCGCGCTCTGGAAGGCAGCCTTGGGTGTGTGCCCATCCATGTGCCGTCGCCGACCGACGCGGTGGCCATCGCGATCGGCCATGGCGCGCTCGACCCGCACAAGAGCAGCGACTGGCTTGCGGACATCGCCGCAGCCATCGACAAGGGCGTGGACTGGGACCTGCTGGAAGCGCAGGTCGACAGCCGGCGCTTGCACGCCCCCGCGGCGGTCGCTCTTGGCTATGTCGACCAGCGCCTCGGGCGACCTGTCCCTGGTGCGTTGCTTGCGAGGTTCGGGCAAACGGCGTCCCGGCGGCCATTTGCTTCGCTTGCCGCGCTTGCAAAGACGCGGCCCAAGACCGAGGGCTTGGGCATGTTCTGGATCGTTCGGGCGCTTTCCAAGCAGACCAGGCTCCTGCGCTCCCGACCCTCGGCGTCGCATACCCGGATCGTCAGGGCCATTCCGGGGTTTCGACGCCGGTCGGATGACTCGGGGCCGACGGTCTTCAGCCAGGAGCTTTCGGTGCCTGACAGCGAAAAGGGTCAAGCCTGGCGGGGGACCAGCGATCTCACCATTTCGGTCGAACTGCCGCCGGCGTCCAGGCGCATCGATTTCGAAGTCAATTCGAGCGACCGGCACCTGGCGCGACTGCGCGAGGTGGTGCTGAACCGGGGCAAGCGGGACAAGCGGGACAAGCTCATGCGCTTCAGGGTGCCGCTGGCGCTCGGGCCGCAAGACGATGGGCTCGTCCTCACCGCCGCAGCGTCGCGCAGCTTCAATGACGCCGTTCCGCAGGACATGATGGACCAGTATGGACCCACGCCTTTCCGCATGGTCCATTTTCGTCGACGAGGTCGAAGAAACCGCGCTGAACGCCCCGCGACGCTTCATTCCATGCTGGTTCCATCTCAGACGTTGTGGGTCGCAGGCGTGTCGGTGCCGGTGTCCTGCATCGAGCCGCCGCGAAGCACCACGTAGATGGCGGGAATGACGAGCACGGTCAGCAGCGTCGACGAGGCGAGGCCAAACAGCAGCGAAATCGCCAACCCCTGGAAAATCGGGTCGGTCAGGATGACTGCGGCCCCGATCATGGCCGCGATAGCCGTCAGCATGATCGGCTTGAAGCGAATGGCGCCGGCCTCCAGAAGTATCTCGACCAGTGGCTGGCCCGGCCGCCGCGCATGCCGGATAAAATCCACAAGCAGGATCGAATTGCGCACGATGATGCCGGCAAGCGCGATGAAGCCGATCATGGACGTCGCGGTGAATGGCGCGCTGAACAGCCAGTGGCCGACCATGATGCCGATGAACGTCAGCGGTATCGGCGTCAGGATGACCAGCGGCAACTTGAAGGAATGGAACTGGGCAACGACCAGGATGTAGATCCCGAGGATAGCCACCATGAAGGCCGCTCCCATGTCGCGGAAGGTGACCCAGGTGACTTCCCACTCGCCATCCCAAAGGAGGGTAGGGTGCGTCTCGTCGTCAGGCTGGCCGTGCAGGGCGATTGACGGTTTTGGCACATCGCCCCAGTCCGCGCCGTCGATAGCGGCGGCGACGGCGATCATGCCGTAAACAGGCGCCTCGTACGCGCCGGCGAGTTCGCCCGTGATCATCTCTGCCGCCCGCCCGTTGTGACGAAAGATCGGGAAGGATGCGGTTTCGCGCGACACGCCGACGACGTCGCCGAGCTCGACGACGTCGCGCCCGCCGGGCAATGCGTTTGCCGGGACAGGCGCCGTCAACGCCCGCTCGTCAAGCACTTTCTCGCCCTTCGGGAGGGCAACCACGATCGAGATCGGCTGGCGTCCGCCGCCACGGTGCGAGTAGCCGACCTTCACGCCGCCGTAGAGGGCGCGCAGCGTTCCGTAAACGTCGGACTGTTCGACGCGGTAGTACTCGAGGTTGTCCTGATCGATGGCGACGCGCACGCGCTGCGCCGGGACGCCGTAGGAATCGTCGACATCGACGATGAACGGGACGCTCTCGAACGACTTGCGCACCTTGTCAGCCACCGCGCGCCGGGTCTCCGGATCGGGGCCATAGATCTCGGCGAGCAGCGTACCCATGACCGGCGGGCCGGGCGGTGGTTCGACGACCTTCACCGCGGTTCCAGGGGGCAGGTCCATACCGGTCAGGCGCTCGCGGATGTCGAGAGCGATGGCGTGACTGGCGCGGTCGCGCTCGCTCTTGGGCAGGAGATTGAGCTGAACATCGCCCAGTTGGGGCGCATTGCGAAGGTAGTAGTGACGCACGAGACCGTTGAAATTGAACGGCGAAGCGGTACCGGCGTAGGTCTGGAACGAGACGATCTCGGGAACCTGCCCGAGCCGGTTGACGATTGCCTGCAGGGCACGGTCGGTTGCCTCGACCGAGGAACCCTCCGGAAGGTCTACAACAACCTGCAGCTCGGCCTTGTTGTCGAACGGCAGCAGCTTCACGGTCACATGCTTGGTGTAGAACAGCGTCAGCGACGCTAACGTCGCAACGCCCACGACGGCCAGGAAGGTCCAGGCTCTTTTCCTGGACCGCAGGATCGGGCGTGCGACTGCGACATAGGCCCTGCCAAGCCGGCCTCCATCCGCGTGATCGTGTCCGTGCGCGGCGGTATCCACCTTGCCGAACTTCATCATCAGCCAGGGGGTCAGCATCACAGCGACAAAGAACGAGAACAGCATGGCGGCCGAAGCGTTGGCCGGAATCGGGCTCATGTAGGGGCCCATCATTCCGGACACGAAAAGCATTGGCAGAAGCGCCGCAATTACGGTCAGCGTCGCCACGATCGTCGGGTTGCCGACCTCGGCGACGGCGTCGATCGCGGCATTTGCGCGTGACCGCCCGTCCCGCATGGCCCAGTGGCGGGCAATGTTCTCGATCACCACGATGGCGTCGTCGACCAGGATGCCGATCGAGAAAATCAGCGCGAACAGGCTGACGCGGTTCAGCGTGTATCCCATGACCCGGGAGGCAAAGAGCGTCAGCAGGATGGTCGTCGGGATGACCACCGCGACGACAAGCGCCTCGCGCCAGCCGATGGCTATCGCGACCAGGAAGACGATGGAGATGGTCGCCAGCCCGAGATGGAAGAGAAGCTCATTGGCCTTTTCGTTGGCGGTCTCGCCATAGTTTCGCGTGACCGTCATTTCGACGTCTTCCGGGAAGATCTGGCCCCTGACCTGTTCGACGCGGTGCAGGATCTCCTCGGCGATGACGACGGCGTTGGTGCCCGGGCGCTTGGCGATCGCCAGCGAGACCGCCGGAACCCGGGTCAACCCCGCATCCGTCTTCCTGACATCGGTGACGCGGTTCTCGTTGGGCTCCGTTGCAAGCACGATCCGGGCAACATCGCGCACATAGACAGGGCGTCCGTCGCGGGCGGTCAGCACAAGGTTGCCGATCTGCGGCATGGCCTGGAGCGTCTGCCCGGCGAGCACCGTGCGCTGTTCGCCGTCCTCGCGAACCGTGCCGATCTGGAACGAGCTGTTGGCGCCCGCAACCTTGGCGGCCAGCTGTTGCAGCGTGATGCCATAGAGAGACAGCAGTTCGGGGTCCGGCTCGACCCTGATCTCCTCCGGTTGCTCGCCGACGATGTAGGTCAGGCCTATGTCGGACAGTTTCGATACCTCGACCTGGAGTTCGCGCGTCAGCCGGGTCAGGTCGTTCGCGCTCCAGCGCGCCGCCGCCGCAGGTGTCGGCGAAAGTGTCAGCACGACGATCGCCACGTCGTCGATGCCGCGGCCGACGATCAGCGGTTCCGGAATGCCGACAGGAATGCGGTCCAGGTTGGCGCGCACCTTGTCGTGGACCCGCAGGACCGCCGAGTCGGCACTGGTTCCCACCTCGAAGCGCGCAGTGACGACCGTGCCGTCATCCTGCGTCTGGGAATAAACATGCTCGACGCCGTCGATACTCTTGACGATTGTTTCGAGCGGCTCCGTCACCAGCTTGACGGCGTCTTCGGCCTTCAAACCGTTGGCGTCGACGTGGATGTCGACCATCGGAACCGAAATCTGCGGCTCTTCCTCGCGCGGCAGCGTCAGCAGGGCGACCATGCCAAGCGCTAGCGATGCCAGCAGAAAAAGCGGCGTCAGCGGCGAGCCGATGAAGGCGCGCGTCAGGTTGCCGGCGATGCCGAGGTTCATGGCAAAACGACCTTGTCGCCGTCCCGGAGCCCGCTCAGGATCTCAATACGCGGGCCGTCGGCCGTCTCGATGGCCTCGCCCAGGACGACCGCGACATCCATCTCGCCCTGCGCGCTTGAGATGCGCACGTAGTCGACCCCGTGCAGGGTCTTCACCGACCGTGGCGGCACCAGGAGCGCGGAGCGCTTGCCTACGGGAATGGAGACCAGCGTGCGCTCGTTGACGAAATAGCTGCCGACATCGGACACCTCGACATCGGCGATGACACGGCCATTGGCGATCTCCGGATAGACCTTGGCGATCGTGCCCTGCCTGGCCTGTGACGGTGCGCTCGATGAACTGGCGAGGCTTCGCTCGCCGACAAGAACCGTATCGCCTTCCTTGATTTCCGATGCGTGCCGCTCCGGCAAAGACAGCCGCAGATAGTAAGGGCCGGTCGCGATGCGGGCGATTTCCTCGCCGGGCATGATCACCGAACCGGGCGTAACCGGAACCGTGAGCACGCGCCCGGTGGCAGGCGCCAGGGTTTGGCCCTCGCGGGCACGCTGCTCGACCACCGCCTTGTTGGCCTGTGCGGCCACGACCTGGTTGGTGATGACGTCCAGTTGGGTCCGCAACGCATCGAGACTGCTCTGCGTGGCGATGCCCTGAGTGACCAGTTTCTGGATCCGGTCATTGTCCTTCTGGGCGTTCTGCAACTGTGACTGAAGCGCCTTCAGCTGCGCATCGGCCGCCTGCTGTTCCAATGCGATCTTGTCGTCGACCACGATGGCGATGACGTCGCCTTCGTTGACCTCGCTGCCTTCGCTGACGCCGATCTTGCGGATCGTACCGCCGATGCGCGCCCGAGCCGGAACCACGGTCCGGCTCTCGACCTGGCCGAACACTGCCTTCATCTCGGCGATGACGGTAGGCGTGACGACAAATTCGGCGGCGGCCGCTGGCAAGGGCGACGCCGCAAGCAGCGCAGCGCAGATCAACAGGCTTGGTTTCGGCATGTTTCGCTTCTCCGAATGATGCCCGGCCGGCACAGGCATGCGCCGGCCGGGCAATCGTCGTGGCTATGTACGTTGCCGACTTTTACTTGAACGCAACGCCCGCCTGGCAGCCGAGCTTCCGGAACACCATGGCGGCGGGGCAAAATCCGGTAATGGCGGACTGTATCAGGTTCAGGCCGACAAAAGCCGTCAGCAGCAGCCAGTACGGTGAAACATAATGTCCGAGCGCCAGCGAAATCAGGACCATGGAGCCGGCAAACATCAGTACCGCGCGATCGATCGTCATTGTCATTCTCCTTGTTGAGGGCAGGCCGGCTACTCGGCCGGCTCGATGTGGATGTCCTTGAGTTTCTTGATGCCGAGTACGTCGAGCGCGAGGCTCTCGTAGAAGGTTTCGGCCTTGCCTTGGCGCACCTTGTGCAGGAAATACTTTTCGAAGCCGATCTTGGCCGCGTGCACCCATTTTCCCTGCGAGGACCAGTTGACGTTGCGAGGCGGAATCTGGGGCTGCGCAACGAAGGCGATGCCCTCGTCGCCGAAATCCGCCAGGCAGACGGCGTTCCAGCTCGCAACGGCCTGCGGCTGCTCGCCCTTGAGCAGTGAAGCGATGTTATTTGCCGTGGCCGTGACCATCGACTCGATCATGAAGCCGGTCTTCGGCACGCCGACAGGAAGCGGCGTCTTGCCGACCGGCGGTATGGCGACGCACACGCCTATCGCAAAGACGTTCGGAAACGCCGGATTGCGCTGGTACTTGTCGATGGCGATGAATCCGCGCGGGTTGGTCAGGCCCTCGATTCCGGCAACGGCGGGGACGCCACGGAACGCCGGCAGCATCATCGAATAGGCGAAGGGGAGTTCGTGGCTGGCCTTGACCGAACCGTCCTCCGCCACCTCCTCGACGAACATCTTGTCCTGCTCGACCTTGGTCACGCGGGCATTGGTGATCCACTTGATGTGCCGCTCGCGCATGGCGCTCTCCAGCAGACCCTTGGTGTCTCCGACCCCGTCGAGGCCGAGGTGGCCGACATAGGGTTCCGGCGTCACGAAGGTCATCGGCACCTGGTCGCGCTTCTTGGCCCGCCGCAACGCGGTGTCGAGGATGAACGCGAATTCGTAGGCGGGGCCATAGCAGGAGGCGCCCTGCACGGCGCCGACCACGACCGGGCCGGGCTTCTTCAGAAGCGCATCGAAGTTGGTCTGAGCCACCAGGGCGTGGTCGACGTGGCAGATGGACTGGGTGAAGCCCTGGGGCCCGAGCCCGGGCACCTCGTCGAAGGCGAGATCCGGCCCGGTGGCTATGATGAGATAGTCGTAGTTCAGGAAGGAACCGTCGTTGAGTTCGATGCGGTTCTCCTTGGGCAGCACGCGCCGCGCGCCTTCCGGCCGAAGCCCGATGCCGCGCTTCGCCAGGACCGCGGACAGGTCGACGGTGATGTCCTCGCGTTTCCTCCAGCCGACCGCGACCCATGGGTTCGACGGGACGAACGAATAGCTTGTCCCGAGATTGACGACCGTGAGCTTGTCTTCGCGGCGAAGTCGCTGCTTCATCTCGTAAGCCATGATGGTGCCGCCGAGGCCGGCACCCAGAACGACGATGTTCGACATGCTGCTTTCCTCCGATAGAGTTCCCTGTAGAAGCTCTTTCCGGCGGCAGGTGCCTTGACCTCGCTCAATACGCGCAGCCTGCCGCTCTTCGCCCTTGCAAGTAACATTCCAAAATCATAAATTCAAGAACATGAATGTAAAAGAAATGATCCCGGCATCGGGGAAGGCTGCCGAACTGCTGCGAAGCCTCTCGCATCCGCAGCGGCTGCTGGTGCTTTGCGCTCTGGGCAGGGATGAGAAGTCGGTTGCCCAATTGCGCCACGAACTCGACATCGACCAGGTGCCGATGTCGCAGCAGCTCATGCGGTTGCGTGCCGATGGACTGGTCGAGGCGCGCCGCGAGGGCACGACGGTCTTCTACCGCATCTCGAGACCGGAGGTGCTGACCGTCGTCGAGACACTGCACGCGGCGTTCTGTCCCTGACGGGAAGCTCTTGGGATCGACGGTCGCCAAAGCGCAGCGAGGCGGCGAACCTCGAATTGCGCAATGTTCGAGCGCGTCGAAGCGCTCTCCGGGCGCCTTGACTTGGATCAAGGCGTTCGCGGCGCGACCGGGCGATGAGGGGCAGCAAGCCGGTCCCGTTCGGCTTCAAGCACATCATCCGGGGCGACGCTCTCATGACCAACGGTCCGTACATAATCGGCCTCGCCGTATTCGCGTTCGTAGCGTTGCTGGGAGCTGCCTTTGCGACGGACGCTCTCTTTGCGCAACACATGTCGGTGCTGTTCCTCGTACTCGTGATCTCGACGGTGCTCATGCTGCGCCGCGCAAGCTGGGAGCCAATTGCCCCGGTCGATTCTTCGACCTACATGGACGGCCCGATCCGCTACGGCTCCATCGCCACCATGTTCTGGGGTGTCATCGGACTGCTCGTCGGCGTCGTGATCGCCCTGCAGCTTGCCTATCCGGATCTGAACATCGAGCCCTGGTTCAATTTCGGCCGCGTGCGACCGCTGCATACATCGGCGGTTGTCTTTGCTTTCGGCGGCAACGCGCTGATCGCCACGTCCTTCTACGTCGTGCAGCGCACCAGCCGCGCACGGCTGTGGGGCGGCGACCTCGCCTGGTTTGTGTTCTGGGGTTATCAGCTTTTCATCGTCATGGCCGCGACCGGCTACCTGCTCGGCATCACGCAGTCGCGCGAATATGCCGAGCCCGAATGGTATGTCGACATCTGGCTGACGATCGTCTGGGTCGCCTACCTGCTGGTCTTCATGGGCACGATCCTGAAGCGCAAGGAACCGCACATCTACGTCGCCAACTGGTTCTACCTCTCCTTCATCGTGACCATCGCGATGCTGCATGTGGTGAACAACCTGGCGGTCCCCGTCTCGTTCCTCGGCTCGAAGAGCTATTCGGCCTTCTCCGGCGTGCAGGACGCCCTGACGCAATGGTGGTACGGCCACAACGCCGTCGGCTTCTTCCTCACCGCTGGCTTTCTCGGCATGATGTATTATTTCGTGCCCAAGCAGGCCAACCGGCCTGTCTATTCCTACCGGCTGTCGATCATCCACTTCTGGGCGCTGATCTTCCTCTATATATGGGCCGGCCCGCACCACCTCCACTACACGGCGCTGCCCGACTGGGCGCAGACGCTCGGCATGGTGTTCTCGATCATGCTGTGGATGCCGTCATGGGGCGGAATGATCAACGGACTGATGACGCTGTCGGGCGCTTGGGACAAGATCCGCACCGATCCGATCATCCGCATGATGGTGGCCGCTCTCGCCTTCTACGGCATGTCGACCTTCGAAGGGCCGGTGATGTCGATCAAGGCGGTCAATTCGCTCAGCCACTATACCGACTGGACCATCGGCCACGTCCATTCCGGAGCGCTCGGCTGGGTCGGCCTTATCTCGTTTGCCGCCATCTACCACATGGTGCCGAAACTCTGGGGACGCCAGCGGCTCTATTCGCTGCGCATGATCACCTGGCACTTCTGGCTCGCGACGCTCGGCATCGTGGTCTACGCGGCCGTGATGTGGGTGTCCGGTGTCATGCAGGGACTGATGTGGCGCGAATACGACGACCAAGGCTTCCTGGTCTACTCCTTCGCCGAAACGGTCCAGGCGATGCATCCCTACTATGTGATGCGCGCCATAGGCGGCTTGCTGTATCTCGCCGGCGCCCTGCTCATGGCCTTCAACATCACCATGACCATCCTGGGCTACCAACGCGAGGAAGAACCGATCGGAGGCGCCTCCGCCGGAACCCCCGCACTCCAACCCGCGCAGTAAGGAGCCAGGCCCATGGCGCTGATCGACAAACACGCGGTTCTCGAACGCAACGCGACTCTGCTGCTGGCCGGTTCGCTGCTGGTCGTCACGATCGGCGGCATCGTCGAGATCGCTCCGCTCTTCTACCTCGAAAACACGATCGAGAAGGTCGAGGGAATGCGGCCCTACTCGCCGCTCGAACTGGCCGGCCGCGACATCTACATCCGCGAGGGCTGCTACGTCTGCCACTCGCAGATGATCCGTCCCTTCCGCGACGAGGTCGAGCGCTACGGCCACTACAGCCTTGCCGCGGAGTCGATGTACGACCATCCATTCCAGTGGGGGTCCAAGCGCTCCGGGCCGGACCTAGCGCGCGTCGGCGACCGCTACTCCAACGAATGGCATGTCCAGCATCTGGTCGAGCCACGCTCCGTGGTGCCGGAATCCATCATGCCGAGCTATTCGTTCCTCAAGAACGCGCCGCTCGACGTGAAGGGCTTTTCCACGCATCTCGTCGCCAACGCCCGCGTCGGCGTCCCCTACACCGAAGAGATGATCGCCGACGCGGTCGCCGACCTCAAGGCGCAGGCCGACCCGAACGCGGACACGTCCGGCGTCCTGGCGCGCTATCCGAAAGCCAAGCTTGGCGACTTCGACGGCAACCCCCAGGCACTGACCGAGATGGACGCTCTTGTTGCCTATCTCCAGATGCTCGGCACGCTGGTCGACTTCTCGACTTACGACGAAACCGCCGGCTACCGCTGAGGAGTGAAATGGAAACCTACACAGCCATGCGCCACTTCGCCGACAGCTGGGCGCTGCTCGGCATGACGCTCTTCTTCTTCGGCATCGTCGTGTTCGCCTTCAGACCGGGCGGCAAGTCTTCGGCCGACCGCGCAGCCAACATTCCACTCAACGACGACAAGCCGGATCCACGCCCATGAGCGGAAAAGAGATCGACGAAGTCTCCGGGGTCGACACCACCGGACACGAATGGGACGGCATCAAGGAATTGAACAATCCGCTGCCGCGATGGTGGGTGTGGACCTTCTACGCGACAATCGTCTGGGCGCTCGCCTATACGATCGCGTACCCGGCATGGCCTCTGATCAGTTCGGCTACCGGCGGCTTGCTCGGCTATTCGAGTCGCGGCGACATCAAGAAAGAACTCGCAGCCGCGCAAGAAGCAAAACGCGACTACGTTACTGCCGTCGAGGCAAGCACGGTAGACCAGATTCTTGCCGATGATACGCTGCGCCAGTTCGCGAGCGCGGCGGGTGCCGCGGCCTTCAAGGTCAACTGCATCCAGTGCCACGGAACGGGCGCCGTTGGATCCGCCGGCTATCCCAATCTCAACGATGACGACTGGCTCTGGGGCGGCAAGCCCGATGAGATCAGGGCGACCATCGCGCATGGCATTCGCTTCGCGGAAGATGACGCGACACGGAGTTCCGAAATGCCGGCTTTCGGCACCATGCTCGAGCCGGCGCAAATCAAGGAAATCGCGATCTATGTGCGGTCGCTGTCAGGCAATACCGAAGATGTGGCAGCCGTCGGCGAGGGCGCGCAGCTCTTCGCAGCAAATTGCGCCGTTTGCCATCGCGAAACCGGCAAGGGCAACCGCGAGTTCGGCGCGCCGGATCTGACCGATGCAATCTGGCTCTATGGGTCGAACGAAGCCGACATCATCAGTCAGATCCGCGCGCCTCGCAACGGCGTCATGCCGTCATGGGGCGGCCGGCTCGGCGATACGACGGTCAAGGAACTTTCGGTCTATGTGCATTCGCTGGGCGGCGGCGAATAGAACAGGGGTACAATTGAGAGCCACCCAGGCGAATGCTTGGGGCAGTTCCATGCCCTTAAGCTCCTTGACCTGAATCAAGGCGTCGGCGTCGCGTAATGCATATCTGGGTTCTTTCAGATAGGAGGCACCCCACCCTGGGTGGCCCTACTCAGCAAGCGGCAAGTTCATGCTGGACATCGGCACGACCATAGAACGGCTCGACGCCGAGCCCGTCAACTCGGCCAAGCTGCGCCAGCCGCTTTACGCGAAGCGCAAGAAGATCTTTCCGAAAAGGGCTGAAGGCCACTTCAGGCGTTTCAAGTGGCTGGTCATGCTGGTCACGCTGGGCATCTACTACGTCACGCCATGGCTGCGCTGGGATCGCGGTCCCTATGCGCCGGATCAAGCGGTGCTGGTCGATCTCGCAAACCGCCGCTTCTACTTCTTCTTCATCGAGATATGGCCGCAGGAGTTCTGGCTGGTTGCCGGGCTGCTGGTCATGGCCGGGTTTGGCCTTTTCCTCGTTACGTCCGCCGTCGGACGCGCATGGTGTGGATACACCTGCCCGCAAACCGTCTGGGTCGATCTGTTCCTCGTTGTCGAGCGCTGGATCGAAGGCGACCGCAACGCGCGCATGAAGCTGGACGCTGCGCCGTGGTCGGCGCGCAAGCTGGCGCTGCGGACGACCAAGCATGCAATCTGGATCGCGATTGCGGTCGCCACCGGAGGCGCCTGGATCTTCTACTTCGCCGACGCGCCGCCGCTGCTCGTCGATCTGGTGACCGGCTCGGCCGCGCCGGTCGCCTACATCACGGTCGCCGTGCTAGCTGCCACGACCTACACGTTCGGCGGCCTGATGCGCGAGCAGGTATGTACCTACATGTGTCCCTGGCCTCGCATCCAGGCGGCCATGCTCGACGAGGATTCGCTGACGGTCACCTACAACGACTGGCGCGGCGAACCAAGATCGCGCCATTCCAAGAAGGCGGCGGCGGCCGGAGAGAGCGTCGGCGATTGCGTCGACTGCAATGCCTGCGTCGCGGTCTGCCCGATGGGCATCGACATCCGCGACGGCCAGCAGCTCGAATGCATAACCTGCGCGCTCTGCATCGACGCGTGCGACGGGGTCATGGACAAGCTTGGGCGCGATCGCGGACTGATCTCCTACGCGACGCTGTCGGACTATAATTCCAACATGTCGGTCGCCACGGCGGGCGGCACGCTTCCGCTCGATCCCGCCCGCGTCCGCAACCCTGAGGGGCGCTTGCGCGCGGGCCTCGCCCATGTCGGCTGGCGCAAGGTGGTGAGGCCGCGCACGCTCGTCTATTTCGGCGCCTGGTCGATGGTCGGCCTGCTTCTGCTCTACGGCCTGCTCTCGCGCGACAGGCTTGAGGTGAACGTCCTGCACGACCGCAACCCGCAGTTCGTGGTCCTGTCGGACGGCGCCATCCGCAATGGCTACACGGTCAAGCTGCTCAACAAGATCCCCGAGCCACGCACCATCATCGTCACGCTACAGGGTCTGCGTGGCGCGGAGATGAGCGTCGTCGGCATCAACCAGCCCGCCGATCGCTCCTTCGCCGTCAGCGCCGAGCCTGATCGGCTGAAGACCGTCAAAGTATATGTCGCCCAGCCGGCAGCCGATGTCGCCGGTCCCATCCAGTCGTTCCGCTTCGTCATCGAGGACAAGTCGAGTTTCGAGACCGACAGCTACGACGCAAGCTTCGAGGCTCCAAAGCCATGAGATCGCGCGCGCCAGTCGATACAGGCGGCTTCACCGGCCGCCACATGCTGATGATCATGATCGCCTTCTTCGCGGTGATCATCGCCGTGAACGTCACCATGGCGACCGTGGCAGGGACAAGCTGGACCGGCTTTGTCGTGCGCAATTCGTACGTCGCCAGTCAGGAATTCAACGGCCGGGTGGCGGCGGCGCGCGCGCAGGCGGCACTTGGCTGGACGGCCACGCTGGTCGTCGAGCACGGCGAGGCGCGCCTGAGGATCGTCGATCGGGAGGGCCACGCGGTTCCCATCCCGACGGCCTCTCTCGCCCTGCGAAACCCGGCCAGCGACCGGAAAGACAGCACTGTCGCGCTCGAATCGACAGGGGAGGAGTTTCGTGGCCCGGTGGACATCGCCGACGGCCAGTGGGTGGTCGAGATCCAGGCCGGCATGGCGGATGGCGGCATCTGGCGCGACACGCGCAGGATGCTGCTTCGCAATGGGAGCGCGCGATGAGTTGCTGTGCCCCGGGCGCGGAAGACGCTGCCCGTCCTGTCGTCGTCGATGACGATATCGCTCTTGTCAGCCGCGCGTTGGGAAACGGGCTGCGCCAAGTGGAGCTGTCCGTTCCGGCCGTCCATTGCGCCGGCTGCATCGCAGCGGTGGAACGCTCCTTGTCCAGCCTCGAAGGCGTGGAAAATGCGCGCGTCAATCTCTCTACGCGCCGCGTGTCGGTCCGCTATCACGACGGCAAGACACCGCCCATCACGGCGACGCTTGCGGCCGCAGGCTATCCTGCCCATCCGGCCGAGGATGCCGCGAGCGGGACCGATCGCGAGTTGTCACGACTGCTGCGCGGCCTTGCCATCTCGGGCTTCGCCGCCGGTAACATCATGCTCCTCTCGGTGTCGGTGTGGTCCGGTGCGGAGGGGGCGACGCGCGATCTGTTCCATTTCGTTTCCGCGCTGATCGCGCTGCCTGCCCTGATCTTCGGCGGCAGGGTCTTCTACCGCTCGGCCTGGAGCGCTCTCAGCCACGGCCGCATGAACATGGACGTCCCCATCGCCGTCGGCGTCACGCTCGCCTATGCGATGAGCCTCTACGAGACCGTGACCCACGGACATCACGCCTATTTCGACGCGGCCGTTTCGCTGCTGTTCTTCCTGCTCATAGGCCGCACGCTCGACCATGTCATGCGCGATCGCGCGCGCGCCGCCGTCCTTGGGCTGGCCCGGCTGGAGCCGCGCGGCGCGGTCGTGGTCGCCGACGATGGCTCGCGCGACTACCGCGCCGTGTCGGACATCAAGATTGGCGACCGGCTGATGCTGGCCGCCGGCGACCGTGTGCCGGTGGATGCCCGCGTGGAGGCGGGAAGCTCGGAGCTGGATGTCTCGATCGTCAGCGGCGAGAGCGCACCGGTCGCGGCCGGAAGCGGAACGATGTTGCGGGCCGGCAGCCTCAACCTGACCGGGCCGTTGACCATTGTCGCCACGCGCACTTCCTCGGACTCCTTTCTCGCCGAGATGCTGCAGATGCTGGAAACGGCCGAGGGAGGGCGCGCACGCTACCGGCGCATCGCGGAGCGCGTGTCCGCCCTCTATGCGCCGGTGGTCCACCTCGGCGCCCTGCTCACGTTTGCCGGCTGGATGGTTGTCGACGGCGATTGGCATCGCGCGATGACCATCGCCATCGCCGTCCTGATCATCACCTGTCCCTGCGCGCTTGGCCTCGCCGTCCCGATCGTGCACGTCGTCGCGGCAAGGCGGTTGTTCGAGGCAGGGGTGATGGTCAAGGACGGTTCGGCGCTGGAACGGCTGGCCGAGATCGACTGCGCCATGTTCGACAAGACGGGCACGCTCACGCTCAGCCAGCCGAGGCTTGCCAACGCTGCGGCCATCGATCCAAGGATGCTCGCGACGGCTGCCGCGCTCGCCGGACAATCGCGCCATCCGCTGTCGAGGACCATTGCAGCCGCCGCGTCCGGCGCAGATGGCGCGTTCTCGGATGTGACCGAGCATGCGGGCCTCGGCATCGAGGGACGCGACGAGCGGGGACTGTGGCGGCTGGGCCGGGCAGGCTGGGCGCGCGAGGATGGCCGCGGCGATGGCACGGTGCTCACGCTGGACGGAAGGCAAGTCGCAACCTTTGAATTCGACGAGGACATTCGTCCCGGCGCACGCAACGCCGTCGCCTGGCTGGAGAACCATGTGGGGCCCGTCGAGATGCTGTCCGGCGATGCCGCCGCTCCGTGCAAGAAAGTCGCGGCGATGCTGGGGATCGCATCGGTTCAATCCTCGCTGCTGCCGGCGCAAAAGGTATCGCGGCTCGAGCGCCTTCGCGCCGCCGGCCTGACGCCGCTGATGGTAGGCGACGGGTTAAACGACGCGCCGGCACTTGCGGCCGCGCATGTATCGATGGCTCCGGCAAGTGCTGCCGACGTCGGACGCGCGGCGGCCGATTTCGTCTTTCTCCGCCCCTCCCTCGATATCATCCCGCTCGCCGTCGACGTTGCCCGCCGCGCCGGCAGCCTGGTCAGGCAGAACATCGGCTTCGCCATCGCCTACAACGCCGTCGCTGTTCCGATCGCTGTGCTCGGCCACGCCACCCCGCTTGTCGCGGCGGTGGCGATGTCACTGTCGTCGGTGGTCGTCATCGGCAATGCGCTTCGGCTGATGCGCCCGTCGCGCGACGAGAAACCAGCGCTCCGCGTCGAAATGGCGGTGGCATGACCACGCTCGTCTACCTCATGCCCGTGGCGCTGTTTCTCGGCGGAATGAGCCTCGCGGCCTTCCTCTGGGCGCTGCGCAGCGGGCAGTACGAGGATCTCGACGGAGCGGGAGCGCGCATTCTGCTGGAACCTTTGCCTGAGAAAGAGGGGGCCCAGAGCAAGCCGGACGACGCGCGAACAGTCCAGAACTAGGCGGACTGTTTCACCTGCCGGCTGGGTCGCTTGCGCCGGATCGGGTTCGCCGTCGATTGCCTTGGAGCCTGGGCGACCGGCTTGACCAGCGCCTGGGCCGCCGCTTCCGCGAATGTGCGCGCAACAAATCCGCTACCGATTTCAGCAGCGAGCTTTGCCGGCTCAAGAACCTGGGTTGCATCGTTCCAGATCAGGATGCCCACCCTGATTGTCGGACGCGAGCGCTTGAGCCGGCGCGTCATGTAGCGAGCGTTCTGAACAGACAGCGGGTTCAGGAAGACAATCACGATCGTTTCCACGTCGTCGACCGCGAGGTTTCGGATCCGGCCCGGTTCCAGGGATCGATGTTCTATCCAGTTCGCCATCGCGCCCTGCGCCTGCAACACCTGGGCCAGCATGGCAGCCGCGGCGTCGTCCAGTTCGCCTCGGCCGCCCGCGCATGTGACTACCCTGCCTTCGCCATCGGGAAGAATGGCGGGCTCCGGTCCGGGGCGAGAAGCCTCGGAGGCCGTCTCCTGCTCTTCCGACTCCTCGGCAGCCTCTTCCTCGGCATAGTCCTCCAGATTGTCGACGAGCGCCTGCGCGCTTGCGGAAAACGTGCCACGCCTCTCCTCGGTCAGTACGCCCCTGGAACGGTCTTGTTCGGCAAGCGCCAATGCCGGAAGGGCAACGGTCTCGTAGAACGACAGGACGGTGTTTTCCTCAAGATATGCTTCGGCACGACCCGTGGCTTCTGCGGGATCGCCCGCGAGCAGCCGTTGGTAGAGTTGCTGATGCGGCGCGAGAACCGGTTCGTTGCCAAGCACGACATCGAGAAACTCGAATTGCGGGACGTGGCGGCCAAGGACGACCAGGCACACGGTCAGCGGCGTGGACAAAAGCAGTCCCATCGGTCCCCACAGCCATGTCCAGAAAATCGCGGCAACGATGATTGCAAGCGGCGACAGTCCGGTGCGCGAGCCGTAAAGCCAGGGTTCGACCACATTGTTGCTGACAAGCTCGAGAACGATGAAAAGCGCTGCCGTCCACAACAGCATGGTCCAGCCCGGATCCACCGCCAATGCCAGCGCCAGCGGGAATATGGAGGCAATGATGGGGCCGATGTAGGGGACGAAACGCAGGATCAAAGCCATGAGGCCCCAAAGAGGGGCGTTCGGCACGCCGATGATCCACAGTCCGATGCCTGTCGGCAAGGCGTAGGCCAGGTTGACCGTCAGTTGCATCAGGAGATAGCGCGCCACGCGCTCGCCGGCGTCCTGCAGCGCAGCCGTCGTGCGATGCAGGTCGCCTTCCCCGACCAAACGGATAAAGCGATCGCGGAGATCCTCACGCCTGAGCAGCATGAAGATGACCACCACGATGATGATGCCGCCGGTTGCCAGTGGTTCGATGAGCGGCCCGATGACGGCCTGCAGCACCTGCAGGGGCGGTAGGTCCGGCGTGACGACCTCCACGGGTATGGGCGGCGTGGATGGTTCGTCGCTGCCCGGGGCGCCGGGCGCATCTGGCTCTTCGGTCTGGATTTCGCGGCCAAGCCGTTCCAGCATTTGCGAGAGCCGGTCGAACACGCCTCCTCCGGGATTGGCGTCCTTGATGACCTTGACCTTGGCTTCGAGGTTGCTCTGGTAAAGCGGAATGTTTTGCGCCAGCGTCCCGAGTTGGGACGCGACAACCGCGCCGAACACAAAGATCGCGGCAAAGGCGCCGATCACCACAATGACCACCGCGGCGGGGCGAGGAACCCTTATCCGCCGCAGGAGCGAGACAAGCGGAGCCATCGCAAAGGTAAGCAGGATGGCCAGCGCCAGCGGAATGAAGATGTCCCGCCCGAAATACAGTGCCGCGACCGTTGCCACGACGGCTATCGCCTTGGGATAGGCGGCAGGATGTGAGGGATAGCTTTCCATGGCGGTATTAGGCTCGCTTCCGACGCCATTCGCTGGCGCTGGTGTGTGGCTGCGTTGAGCGACGTAACGCATCAAGCCGTGCGCGGTTGCAAACCCGCGCGTTGCCTTGGGCCGGGGCCGTTCATTTTGTGGCACCGGTACGTGGGAGCGCTGGCGGCCGGCTCATCCTGTTTGTCTGGCCGGACTGAGTGGTGAACCGAACAGTCCTGCGATAACCCGCCTCCACTCGCGGCTTCCCTGAAACAAAGGGAATAAGCAGGGAATCTATGCAGTTTTGGGCTTGGGTCGGCCTATGCCGCCAAGAAATCTGACGCTGGCGCAACGACTTAGGTTCAGATTCCCCGTTCCGACAAGACAGGGAATCTATTTCGCGCAAGCAGCGAGGAGCCGATACGTTCGGCAGGACATTCTATACCTTCGTATCTCAGACCCGCCAGACCCGGTCAAGGCATTGTGTCAGAACATCTGGCCAGTATTTCCAGGTAGCCATCGACGTCCCACGCCGACCGCCCTACAAACAGGCCGTCGACATGCGGCATGCCTATAAGCGCCGCGGCGTTCTGCGGGTTGACGCTTCCTCCGTAGAGCACCTTTGGTTCAAACCCCAGTAGCTTCGAGGCCTTCTTCTTGATCAGCGCGTGTTGGAAGTTGGCATAGTCGGCGCTTGCGGGCTGGCCGCCCGCGCCGATCGCCCAGACCGGTTCATAGGCAAACAGGATTTCTTGCCTGGCTGTATTGCCTTCGACGAACTGCAGCGCGCCGTCGACCTGCGCAGCAAGCACTTGCGTCGCACGCCCTTCGTCACGCTCGGCCAGTGTTTCACCGACACAGATCAGCGGCATCAAGCCATTGCGCAGGGCAGCCGCCGTCTTCATGCCCATGGTAAGGTCGGTCTCGCCAAAATGCTCGCGCCGCTCGCTGTGGCCGAGTTCGACCAGATCGAGTTTGCAGTCCTTCAGCATCAGCGGCGATATCTCACCCGTCCAGGCGCCGGCATCGGCCCAATGCATGTTCTGCGCCCCTACCCTTACCCGCGTGGCGGCTAGTGCTGCCTTGACCTCGCGCGCTGCAGTAAAGGGCGGAATTACGAAGGGCTGAATGCGCCGGTCGACTTCAGGCAGCCGTTCCGCAAGCGTGACAGCAAACGCCAGCGCCTCGTTGAGTGTCTTGTTCATCTTCCAACTCGTGCCGACCCAATAGTCTGCCACGTTCGCCTCCCTCCCGCTTGCTCGATCCACATTGTGCTTCTGCCACTCACAAAAAGCATTTGCAATTGATGACATACTCATTATACCAGTCATCCGAATGATCGGCTCAAGGTGGGAATGAGTAGATGACAGCGATCGCCCTTTTCGGAGCCGGCGGCAAAATGGGTTACCGGTTGGCCGCGAACTTGCACGGCTCCGCCTACGAAGTCCGGCATGTCGAGGTCAATGAGGTCGGTCGCCAGAGGCTGAAGGATGGGCTGGGCATCGACACCGTCGCCGTCGATCAGGCTCTTGACGGCGCGGACGTGGTTGTGCTGGCCGTCCCCGACACGCATATCGGCAAAGTCGCCGCAGGCATCGAAAAACAGTTGAAGCCAGGCACCATGGTGATCGTGCTCGACGCTGCGGCGCCCGCTGCCGGCCATCTGCCCGCTCGTCCCGACCTCACCTATTTCATCACGCATCCCTGCCATCCGCCGCTGTTCAACGACGAGACGGAGATGGAGGCGAAGAAGGACTATTTCGGCGGCATCAAGGCCAAGCAGCACATAGTCAGCGCGCTGATGCAGGGGCCGGAAGCTGACTATGCGAAGGGTGAGGCGATCGCCAAGACGATCTGGGCTCCAGTGATGCGCTCGCATCGCGTCACGGTCGACCAGCTCGCCATGCTGGAGCCGGCGCTTGCCGAGACGATGTGCGCCTCACTGCTCGACGTCATGCGCGAGGGGGTCGACGAAGTGGTGCGCCGCGGCGTCGACCGCCAGGCCGCGCTGGATTTCCTGCTCGGGCACATCAACGTGCTCGCCTCCGTCATCTTCGGAGAACGCGAAGGCGCTTTTTCCGACGCCTGCAACAAGGCGATCGAATTCGGCAAGCCAGTCCTTATGCGCGAGGACTGGAAACGCATCTTCGAACCTCAAGAGATCACCGAAAGCATCCGGCGCATCACCTGACCATCGCCGGCTGGGAGCCGGCGAAATTCATCGTTTCACACCGGGAGGACTAAGCATGAAACTTACTCGCAGAACGACACTCGTTGCCTTTGCTGCTCTTCTTTCTATAGGCTCGGCAATGCCCGCCTACGCTGCGGACCTGATCGCCATCATCACGCCTTCGCACGACAATCCGTTTTTCAAGGCCGAAGCAGTTGGCGCCGAGGCCAAGGCCAAGGAACTCGGTTACGAGACACTCGTGCTGGTGCATGATGACGACGCCAGCAAGCAGTCCCAGCTGATCGACACGGCGATCGGCCGCGGCGCAAAGGCCATCATTCTCGACAATGCCGGTGCGGACGCTAGCGTCGCCGCCGTGCAGAAGGCCAAGGACGCCGGCATTCCTTCCTTCCTGATAGATCGTGAGATCAACGCTACCGGCGTCGCTGCCGCGCAGATCGTCTCGAACAACTACCAGGGCGCCCAGCTTGGCGCGCAGGAGTTCGTCAAACTGATGGGCGAGAAGGGCAACTATGTCGAGCTGGTTGGCAAGGAGTCCGACACCAATGCCGGCATCCGCTCGAAGGGCTACCACGATGTCATCGACGAATATCCCGACATGAAGATGGTCGCCCAGCAGTCCGCCAACTGGAGCCAGACGGAAGCCTTCTCCAAGATGGAATCGATCCTGCAGGCGAACCCGGACATCAAGGGCGTTATTTCCGGCAACGATACGATGGCGATGGGCGCCTGGGCCGCGCTTGAGGCGGCCGGCCGAAAGGACGTGATTGTCGTCGGCTTTGACGGCTCGAACGACGTCCGCGACTCGATCAAGGCCGGCGGCATCAAGGCGACTGTGTTGCAGCCCGCCTACGCCCAGGCCCAGATGGCGGTTGAGCAGGCTGATGCCTGGATCAAGACTGGCAAGGCTCCGGCGGAAGAGAAGCAGCTTATGGATTGCGTACTGATTAACGCCGAAAACGCCGGCAAGCTTGAGACTTTCGCGCTGACGAACTGATCGCATTCTCCCAATGCGAAAAGGGAGGCCCCGATATGCGGGGCCTCCCTTGCAATGATCTGCTTCATGGGAGCGCTCAAGCCTATGGCGAAATCAGTCACTCCATCTGTCGTCGCGCTGGTTGCGCTGGTTGCGCTGGCCAGCTTGGCGAGTTGCAAGATACTGCCGACTCCGACCGAGGAGGACAAAGCAGCCGCCGCCGCCCAAGAGTTCAATCCCGACAGGATGGTCGAAGAGCTTTGGACGCCGAAGGTTCTCCCGTATCTGGAAGGTAAGGCCGGATCCTTCAAGGAGGTGCAAATGCTTGCGGCAAGCGATGCGAAAGCCGCCGGCGAGAAGTACGGCAATCCCCGGAAGCAGGCCAATTCGCCGTGGACCTATATCGCGACGGCGGAAGGCAAGATCGTCGCGTCGAACACTCAATCGCGTGCGGCGACCATCGATGTCGATGTCGACGGCGACGGCAAGGCCGACCTGCGCGCCCAGATCGGACCGGCTATCCGCGGGACGGCGCTGCGCGATGCTCTCGATTTCGTAGATTTCAACTCATTCAAGAACCAGATCGACTTCGCCCAGTTCGGCAAGTCGTTCAACACCTATGCGAATACAGCTGTGCTCTCCAAGCTGCCGCGCGAACAGCTCGACGGCAAAACGGTCAAGCTGCTCGGCGCATATGTGTCCGGCTCAGGCTCGGACCTGCCGCTGATGACGCCCGCCGCTGCGGAAATCGCGCAATGAGGGGGCCCGGGCACGACGTCATCCTCAAGCTCGAGGACGTGTCGAAGGTCTATTTCGGGACGGTCGCCGTCAAACGCGCGAATTTCGAAGTCAGGCGCGGCGCCGTCAACGTTCTGGTGGGCGAGAACGGCGCCGGCAAGTCGACCTTGATGAAGATCATCGCCGGTGTTGAGAAGCCGACGCATGGCCGCATCCTGCTGGAAGGTGAGGAGGTGTCTTTCGGCTCCTCAGGCGAAGCCGTGGAACGCGGCATTGGTATGGTCTTCCAGGAGCTCAACCTCTTCGGCAATCTAACCGTTGCCGAGAACATCTTCGCGACGCGCGAGGTCACCAACCGCGTATTTCACATCAACCACAAGGAACAGGAGAAGCGGGCGAGCGAGTTCCTCGACCGGCTGCGTGCGGGCATCCGGCCCGACATGCTGGTCGAAGACCTCAGGATCGGCCAGCAGCAGCTCGTGGAGATCGCCAAGGCGGTGTCGCTCGACGCCCGAATCCTCATCATGGACGAGCCGACTTCGGCGCTTTCCGCTGCCGAGGTCGAGGTGCTGTTCAAGGTGATCGCGGACCTCAAGAAGCAGGGCGTGGCGATCGTCTACATCTCGCACCGGCTGGAGGAACTGATCCGCATCGGCGACTACATCACCGTGCTGCGCGACGGCCACGTCACCGGCCAGGAAGAAGTGAAGAACGTCGACACGAAATGGATCGTGCGGCAGATGATAGGCTCGGACGCCAAGGACTTCGCCAAGGCCGACGACCACAGGCAGGGCGCGGAAGTTCTGCGCGTCGAGGAGATCTGCCTGCCGCGCCCGACCGGCGGGTGGGCCGTCGATCACGTGTCACTGTCGCTAAAGGCCGGCGAGATACTCGGCATATACGGGCTGATGGGCGCCGGCCGCAGCGAGCTTTTCGACTGCATCATGGGCCGGCACAGTCACGCGACCGGAAAGTTGTTCCTGGACGGAAAGGAAGTGCGCGAGCGGGACACGACGCGCCGCATCCGACGCGGCCTGGCGCTCATCCCTGAGGACCGCCAGCGCGAGGGACTAGTGCCGATACTGTCGATCGCCAGCAATCTGACGCTCGCCAGCCTGAGCAAATTCGCGAGCCTGTTCCACATACGCGGTGGCGAGGAACGCAAGGCCGTTACTTCGATGGTCAAGGAGCTCGCGATCAAGATTTCCAATCCCGACAACGAGGTGACATCGCTGTCGGGCGGCAACCAGCAGAAGGTGGTGATCGGCAAGGCGCTGCTAACCAATCCGAAGGTGCTCCTGATGGACGAACCAAGCCGCGGCATTGATGTCGGCGCTAAGGCCGATGTCTTCCGCACCATGCGCAAGCTGTCGCGCGACGGGTTGGGCATCGTTTTCGCGACCTCGGACCTTGATGAAGTGATGGCGCTTTCGGATCGCATCGCGGTCATGAGTAACGGAAAGCTGACTGGCATGTTCGATCGCTCGGATGCGACCGAGGAAAAGGTGGTCGCCGCGTCCGCCAAGGGCCACGGGCCAGCAAATTCAAGGGAGAACGCACATGTCTAACGCTGCGGCACCTGCCGCTTCGGCGGGCGGCGGTTCGCTGCTGCTAACGCTGATGAAGGCGCGCACTTTCATTGCGCTGATAACGGTCATCCTGTTCTTCGCACTGACCGTCCCGACGTTCCTGTCGACCGCCAACCTGATCCTGATGTCCAAGCACGTGGCGCTGAACGCGTTTCTCGCGATGGGCATGACCTTCGTCATCATCACCGGCGGCATCGATCTGTCGGTGGGCTCGATAGTCGGACTCTGCGCGATGGTCGCAGGCTATCTGGTGCTCAACGGCATCGACCTGCAGATCGGCTACACGGTCTATTTCAACGTGCCGGAAATCATCCTGCTCACCCTAGGTGTCGGCGTGTTCATCGGAGCGATCAACGGTTGGCTAATCACCAAGCTCAACGTCGCGCCCTTCATCGCGACGCTCGGCACGCTCTATGTCGCGCGTGGCGTGGCGCTGCTGTCGTCGGACGGGCGCACCTTTCCGAATCTCGTCGGCAACCCGGAACTTGGCAACACCGGCTTCGGCTATCTCGGCGCGGGCCGCATCCTGGGCCTGCCGGTATCGGTCTGGCTGCTGATCGTGGTGGCGCTGGGAGCCGCCTATCTCGCGCGATATACGCCGCTCGGGCGGCATATATTCGCGGTCGGTGGCAATGAGCGCGCGGCGCGCATCTCCGGCGTGCGCGTCAACATGGTCAAGATGTTCGTCTACATGTTCTCCGGTTTCTGCGCGGCGATCGTCGGGCTTATCATCTCATCCGAGCTGATGGCCTCGCACCCCGCGACCGGCGAAAGCTTCGAACTCAACGCTATCGCGGCGGCGGTGCTCGGCGGCACATCGATGTCAGGCGGACGCGGCACCATCGGGGGCACGATCGTCGGTGCCTTTGTGATCGGTATCCTCTCGGACGGGCTGGTCATGATGGGTGTCAGTTCCTTCTGGCAGATGGTCATCAAGGGGCTGGTTATCATAGTCGCCGTCGTCATCGACCAGGCGCAGCGCAGGCTACAGCAGCGCGTGACCCTGATGCAGATGGCCAAGGCGGGCTGATCATGACGGAATTCAAGGGTGCACTGATCGGCTGCGGCTTCTTTGCCGTCAACCAGATGCACGGCTGGGGTGAGGTCCGCCGCGCCTCGATCGTTGCGATCTGCGACCGCGACGCCGAACGCCTGAAGATCGTCGGCGACCAGTTCGGCATCGATCGCCGCTACACGGATTCCGGAGAGATGTTCGCCAGGGAAAGTCTCGACTTCGTTGACATCGCCACAACGTCGCCGAGCCATCGGCCGCTTGTCGAATTGGCCGCGCGCAACAAGGTCCCGGTGATTTGCCAGAAACCCTTCGCGCCGACGCTCGAAGATGCGCGCCAGATGGTGCGCGCCTGCAACGACGCCGGCGTCCCTTTGATGGTGCACGAGAATTTCCGCTGGCAGTCGGCCATTCAGGCTGTGAAGGCGGTGCTCGACAGGGGCGAGATCGGCACGCCGTTCTTCGGAAGGATCTCCTTCCGCTCAGGCTACGATGTCTTTTCCGGCCAGCCTTATCTCGCTACCGGCAAGCGCTTCATCATTGAGGATCTGGGCATTCACATCCTCGACATCGCCCGTTATCTGCTCGGTGATGCGACGGCGATCACAACACGGACTGCAAGGGTCAATCCGAACATCGCGGGCGAGGACGTCGCCACCATGCTGCTAGACCATGAGGGCGGCGCGACATCGATCGTCGACTGCAGCTACGCGAGCAAGCTGGAGGTCGAGCCCTTCCCCGAGACGCTGGTCGAGATCGATGGCAGCGACGGGACTATCCGGTTGGCGCAAGGCTATCGTCTGACCGTTACCAGTGGCGGCAAGACGACCGTCTCGGATGTGTCACCGCAACTCTACCCTTGGGCGTCCCGCCCCTGGCACAACATCCAGCAGAGTGTCGTGGAGATACAGCAGCACTGGGTCGACTGCCTCAAGGTTGGGCGCGAGCCGGCGACGTCGGGCAGCGACAACCTGAAGACCTTTATGCTGGTAGAGGCGGCCTATCGCGGCGCGGGGTCCCGCGAGCCGGTGGCGATGGTCGACATCTAGGCGTCGCGCTATCGGCCTGGCCGGTGCGCACCAGGCTTTCGAAAGAGATCAACCGCACCGGTCTGCGGCTTGGGAACGGCTGCCGGCTGGAGCATGTAGAGCGCGCGCGAGCGCTCCAGATGCTTGATCATCGACTGCTCTGCGCCTTCGGCATCATGTTCTTCAATGCGCTCGATGATCTCCTCGTGCTCGGCAAGCGTGTATTTCTCCTTGCCGGTCCAAATCAGCATCTCGGTGTGATATTCCTTCAGCCAGCCGAGCATGGCTTCGCTAACGGCGACATAGAGGGGATTGCCCGACATAATTGCTATGACATTGTGGAACTTCATGTCCATCGCGATGAAGGCCTCCGCGTCGCCGCGCAGTTGCCGCTGTTGCTCGACGATGTCGCGCAGATGAGCCACGTCTTCCGCTTTGGACTTGGTCGCGGCTTCGCGAACCATGCCGCGCTCGAAAAAGATGCGGGCACTCTTCAGGTGTTCAAGCGAGTCCTGGGAAGAGGCGAGCATAATCTTGGCGGCGACATCCACCTGGCGGAAGATCGACTGGGCCGTAAGTTGCAGGACCTTGGCACGCTCGCCGTGCGAAATGGCGACGAGGCCCATGCTGCTCAACGCCTGCATGGCCTCGCGAATGGCCGGCCGGCCGACCCCGAAACGCTCCATCAGCTCGCGCTCGGACGGCATTTCGTCGCCGGGCTGCAGCTCGCCGGAGGTTATCAAGCGCTTCAGCCGCAGAAAAACTTCATCGGACAGCTTGCGTCGGACAATTGGTTCAGAGTGGCTCATGGTAATTTCTACCTTGCAATCCGGATCAAGGCAAAGATCGGAACTGCCTTTTGCACCGACTCATCGAGGCCCGCTACCCGCGAGCGCCTGTCCGATTTCACTTGTGTGACCAACATACTCATTATACCAGTGCCAACTGGTAAATGGAACCGGTAGTTTGGTATGGCACAAAGCGCTTGCCCGATGATCACACTCACCTATCGCATCGAAACTCAAGACAGCGTCGAGGCGCTTGCCGCCAAGATCGCCAAGGATCAGTCGACGGGAACTTTCGTTGACCTGCCGGGTGAGACAGAGGAACTGAAAGCGCGGGTCGCGGCGAGCGTGCTGGCCATCCGGCCGCTTGCTCCAACAGCCGTTCCTTCTTTTCCCCAACCGTCCGGTCAGCATGGCACATTCCAGCGCGCTGACGTCGACATCGGTTTCCCCATCGACGCCATCGGCACCGAACTCTCGGCGCTGATGACAATCGCCATCGGCGGAACCTACTCGATTCGCGAGCTTTCCGGTATCCGCGTTATTGACATGAAACTTCCAGATGCGTTTCGAGGCGCGCATCCAGGCCCCAAGTTCGGCGTGGCGGGCAGCCGGCGCCTGACCGGCGTCACCGATCGTCCAATCATCGGTACAATCGTCAAGCCCGCACTCGGTCTTCGCCCGCATGAGACCGCAGCGCTCGTCGGCGAACTGATCGAGGCCGGCGTCGACTTCATAAAGGACGACGAGAAGTTGATGAGCCCTGCCTATTCGCCGCTCGCGGAGCGCGTCAAGGCAATCATGCCGCTGGTGCTCGATCACGAGCAGAAAACCGGCAAGAAGGTCATGTATGCTTTCGGCATTTCGCATGCCGATCCCGAACAGATGATGCGCAACCATGACATCGTGGCAAAGGCGGGCGGCAATTGCGCCGTCGTAAACATCTATTCCGTCGGGATGGGCGGCGTCGCATTCCTCCGCAAGCGTACCGACCTTGTCATCCATGCCCATCGCAATGGCTGGGACATCCTGACCAGGCATCCCGGCCTCGGGATGGACTTCAAGGTGGCCCAGCAATTTTGGCGGTTGCTCGGCGTCGACCAGTTCCAGATCAACGGCATTGGCGTGAAGTACTGGGAGCCGGACGACTCTTTCGTGGCATCGTTCAAGGCGATCAGCACACCGCTCTTCGACGAGGCCGACTGTCCTTTGCCCGTCGCCGGTTCGGGCCAGTGGGGGGGCCAGGCGCCGGAAACCTATCGACGTACCGGACGGACGATCGATCTGCTCTATCTGTGCGGCGGTGGCATTGTCAGCCATCCAGGCGGGCCCGCAGCCGGCGTCCGGGCCGTCCAGCAGGCTTGGGCGGCGGCGGTCGAGGGGATCACTCTATCGGACTATGCCAGAACCCATCCCGAACTACAGCAGTCGATCGAAAAATTTGGCGACAAGATGGCCCGTTAGGCCTGCTCGGAAGCCAACAGTATTTCCAGAAAGGACGTGTCGTGAAAATCGCCATCGGTGCCGACAGTGCCGGCAAGCCGCTTCTTGAGGTCATCGCCAAGCACCTCGCCACCAAGCCTGACATCGTCTTGGACGATCTCAGCCAGTCCGGCTTCTACGCCGACCTCGCCAAGGGCGTTGCGGAGAGGGTTCTTGATGGAAGCTACGACCGCGCAATCCTGTTCTGCGGGACCGGCATCGGCGTCAGCATCTCGGCTAACAAGGTGCCAGGCATCCGTGCAGCATTGACGCACGATACCTATTCAGCGGAGCGCGCGGCGAAGTCGAATAACGCACAGATCATCACCATGGGCGCGCGCGTCATTGGTCCCGAACTTGCCAAGGCGATCGTCGATTCCTGGCTTGCGTCAACCTTTGATCCGAAGGGTCCGTCTGCCACCAATGTCGACGCGATCGATTCGTCTCGACTTAAGGAAAAGGATTTCATCGCCCGATGAGCAATGACCTGCTGCTCGGCTTCTATGGCGACGACCTGACAGGGTCGACGGATGTCATGGAATCGATGGCGCTCGGCGGAGTGCCCACGGTGCTCTTCATGTCCGTGCCGGATGCGGAGTTGCAGGCGCGCTTTTCACACTGCCGGGCGATGGGGCTGTCGGGAACGAGCCGCAGCGAGACGCCGGAATGGATGGACCGACACCTGCCCTCCGCCTTTGCGTGGATAAAGGGGCTCGGTGCCGCGATCTGCCACTACAAGGTCTGCTCGACTTTCGATTCCAGTCCGGCGGTCGGCAGCATCGGTCGCGCCATCGAGATCGGCAGGAGGCTGTTCGAGCAGGATTGCGTGCCTGTGGTGGTCGGTGCGCCGCAACTGCGGCGCTACACCAGCTTCGGCCACCTCTTTGCCGGCTACCAGGGCCTCGTCTACCGCATCGACCGCCACCCCGTGATGCGCAACCATCCTGTAACGCCAATGGACGAGGCCGACCTGCTCCTTCACCTCGGCAAACAGACCCGACTGCAGTCCCGGCTCGTAGACGGGCCGACATTGCGCTCGGCCGATCGCGCCGCTGCTGTCGACCAGATTCTGGGCGAGAAGGCCGCGATCCTGCTGCTTGACGTCGATAGCGCGGAGACGCAACGCGCGGCAGGCGAGGAACTGTGGCGGCTGCGCCGGCCAGGGGGCCTGTTCGTGGCGGGGTCTTCGGGCGTCGAGTATGCGCTGATGGCCGATTGGGTGCACAGCGGCATTGCGCCCGGCACAGCAAGCTTCGAGCCAACGCCTGCCGTTGAGCGCATCGCCTCGGTGTCGGGCAGCGTATCGCCGACCACCGAGCGACAGATCCGCCACGCCATCTCCAATGGGTTCGACGGCATCGCGATCAAGGCCACCGACTTGATCGGCGAAGCATCGCAAGCCTCGTTCGATAAAGCCGTTGCGGCCGGGATCGCAAGCTTGCAGGCTGGCCGAAGCGTCATCCTCTACACCGCGCTCGGTTCGTCGGCGGATCTCGGCGCTGAGATCGACAAGCACGCCGGTGCGCGCCACGATCTGGGCCGCAGCCTCGGGCGCATCCTTAACCGGCTGGTGGTTGAGCAATCGCTGTCACGCGCAATCATAGCTGGAGGCGATACGTCGAGTCATGCGCTCGGACAACTTGGCGTGGACGCGCTGACCGTCAGGATGCCGTTACCGCAATCGCCCGGTTCGCCGCTCTGTGTCGCCCATAGCCGTGCACCCGGGATCGACGGGCTGGAGATCGCATTGAAGGGCGGACAGGTCGGTACCGACGCCTATTTCCTCAACATCCGCGATGGCGTCGCCAAGCGCTAGCTGCCGTACTCTATGGACACATCCTGGGCGTTCGATTGCCGGCTGGATGGCCAAACTGATCCCGTATCGTCGCAACTGAGGCCGTGGCGCCGCGCCGGGGCTACGGCTTTCATCGCCCCCCAAAACCACCAAACCGCTTCACTTGACACCACAGGTATACAGATCATACAAGTCATATGCTGACGAGTAGATCGTCTGCAAAGTTTGAGGCGAGTGCCCGGTTGGGAGTGACCCGGCATAGAGCAGGGCATGAACGCGGACCAAAGCGCTACTTTGGCTAGGCAAAATCATTGGGAGGAACTGCAAATGAAATTATCCAACCGTCTCTTGGCGATGGCAGCGGCAGCCGTCACCGTGGCGTCCGTGGCGATTGCGCCCGGCGTGGCAAGCGCGGCGGATGCGCCCTCAGTGGCCCTGAGCAACGCCTTCCTTGGCAATGCGTGGCGCCGGTCCATGATCACCGCATTCGAAGAGGCTGCCGCCAAGGCGCAGGCCGAAGGCCTGATCAGTTCGTGGAAAGTCTCCAACGCTCCGGGCGAGAACTCTGCAACCGAACAGATCGCTCAGCTAAAGGCGCTTCTTCTTGACAAGCCCGACATTCTGCTCGTCAACCCTGCCTCCCCAACTGCGCTCAATCCGACGCTTCAGCAAGCCTGCGATCAGGGCATCGTCGTCGCCGTCTTCGACAGCTCGACCGACCTCGACTGCGCGTACATCGTGACAAACAGCTTTGCAGACTGGGCGCGGCTTTCGACACAGGCTGTCATCGACGGTATCGGCGGCAAGGGCAATGTCATTATTTCTCGTGGCGTCCAGGGTTCGCCCCCGGAGCTTGAGATGTACGCTGTCCAGAAGGAAATGCTGGAGGCTAACCCGAACATCAAGGTTGTCGCGGAAATCTATACCTTCTGCGATGACGCCAAGGCTCAGGAGGCCTTGCTTGGCACCATTGCGAGCCTGCCGGAGGTCGACGGCGTTATTGGTTGCGGCGAAGGCCTGGGGGCTGTCCAGGCATTCCAGACGGCAGGTCGCAAAATCCCTGTCGTTGCATTCGCGCCGAGCGGACGTGCCCTCAAGTTCTGGGGTGAGGGCAATGGCGCGCCGGGTTCGGTCGCGGTGATGTCCGACCCGGGCCAAGGTGTTGCGGCGCTGTTCACCGCCATCAACATCAAGCAGGGCCAGACGGTACCGCGTATCACGATCTTCCCACCGGTGGTGGTGAGCGACGGCGAACGCGACAAGTGGATTGCAGCCGTCGGCGACGATGAGATCGCCTCCTGGCAATGGACGAAGGAACTGGTCGATGCCCAGCTCAAGGCAAACATCGACGGCAAGGTAAAGGAAGCCGCGCTTCCGCCGGTTCCCGTCCGGCAATAGCGACGGGCCACTTGGGCAGCCAGCGTCTCGATGACGCTGGCCGCCTGACTTCCAAGCCGGCCACTGCGAATGCAGGTCCGTTGCCAGGATGACTAGTGAGTGAAATGATTTCCATCGAAGATGGGCCGCTCTTGCGGGTCCGCAACGCGGTCAAGGTGTATGGACCGACGAGAGCGCTCTCCGGGGTCACGCTTACCGTGCATGCGGGTGAAGTGCTTGGCATCGTCGGTCACAACGGCGCGGGCAAGAGCACTCTGATGCGGGTGCTCAGCGGTCTCGAGACAATCGACGCCGGCTCCGTCGAGATCGGCGGAATAACCACGCCTGCGCGTACCGGCTACCCAGGGGTGCGAATGGCCTATCAGGAAGGCTCTCTTGCTCTCGAACTTTCAGTCAGTGAAAACATCTATCTGTCAAGCACCGCATGGATGCCGCGCTGGCGCTGGCGGGGCGTGGCGGCCAGGCAAACCGCCACGCGCCTCCAGGAGATCTTTCCGCGCAATGCGATAAAGCCCTCCGACTATGTCGATGACCTGCCAATTGCCGACCGCCAGCGCGTCGAGATCGCCCGCGCCACGATCACAAACGATCTGCGTCTGCTCATCCTCGATGAGCCGACCGAATCGTTGAGCGGCAGCGCCGTCGATCAGCTCTATGACTATGTCCGCAAGCTTCGCGCCAGAGGGGTAGCGATCATCTTGGTTTCGCATCGTCTGAGGGAAATCCTGTCGGTGAGCGATCGGGTGGCGGTGATGAAGGACGGAGATATCGTCTCCGTTCATGACGCAGCCGATTCGACCGAGCGCGATCTGTTCATGGCCATGGGGGGCGAGGTCGCGGTGTCGGGCACGCGCGGCGGCGCGGCGCGGCGCGACATGGACGGTGCGCATCCGGTCGCCGTTCGTATCCCCATGATGACGCTTGACGGGGAACCGGCCGATATCTTCGCGCACAAAGGCGAAGTGATCGGGCTCGCCGGCATCGCCGGTCAGGGACAGGAAGAAGTTCTTTCCCGGCTTTGGCGCGCAAACCGCGGAGATGTCGACGTCGGAGCGGATCTTGCCTACGTGCCGGGCGATAGACAGCGATCAGGCATCTTGCCGCTCTGGGACGTGGCCGCAAACCTTTCGATTACCGCGCTGCCGAGCCTCGCAAGGCGCGGCATCCGCCAATTCGACAAGGAACATGAGCTAGTCACCAGATGGGTTGATATGCTTAAGGTCCGTGGCGGCGCGCGTGCCGCCATCACGGCCCTTTCGGGCGGCAACCAGCAGAAAGTCATCGTGGCTCGGGCCTTTGCGTCGGAAGCCGCTGTCATCCTGCTCGATGACCCTTTTCGTGGCGTCGACGTGCACACCAAGGCGTCTCTTTATCAACTGATCCGCTCGGAGGCTGCAAATGGCCGGACGATTGTTTGGTATTCGAGTGAAAACTCCGAAATGCAACATTGCGACCGAGCGTATGTTTTGCGGGCAAGTCGCATCGCCGGCGAGTTGCACGGCGCCGAGATAACCGACGAGCGGATCATTTCGCTGTCGTTTGCCGAGTCCAGAGAGACTGCAGCATGAACGCGACCAGTCCGGCATTGACGATGGGCGGCCTGCCCAAGGGATCCGCGCGCCGGATATTGCCAGGCCTCCTTACACTGCTCGCGATGATGCTGATCCTGATCGTCTGCGGGACGATCCAGCCGCGTATCTGGTCGCAGGGGGGCATGACCCTGATCATGTCGCCAATCGTGGCCCTTGCGATCGCGACGATGGCCCAGATGGTTCTGATGAGCATCGGCGATATCGACCTGAGCATAGGCTTCTTCGTAGGCATGGTTACGACCATCGTCGCGACCTTCATGCGCGAGACGCCGTTGATGGGCGTGCTGGCGCTTGCCGCGTGCGTCTTGGCCTACGCGATGATCGGCGCACTGGTTCAACTGCGCGAAGTACCTTCCCTCATCGCAACGCTGGGGGCCTCTTTCATTTGGCTCGGCGTCGGACTGTTCATCCTTCCGGTGCCCGGCGGACTGGCCCCGGATTGGCTCTTTCAATATGCCATGTGGCGGCCGCCCTTCTCGATACCGGTGCCTATTGTCACGATGGTATTTGCGACGGCAATTACTTGGTTGTTCATGCAGAGAACCCGGCTCGGCGCGCGCTTCCGCAGTCTTGGCAGCAACCCCACGGCGCTTGCCCGCACCGGCGCGTCGCTACTGCTCACGAGGATGCTGGCATACGCCACGACCGGCTTTCTTGGAGTCCTGGCGGGAGTCACGTTGACTGCCGAGATCGGCGGGGGCGACGTCAACGCGGTACCCGGCTACACGCTGACCACCATTGCCGCCGTGATCCTCGGTGGTGGCATGTTCACGGGTGGCCGGAGCGTCGCCTGGGGCGCCCTGTTCGGCGCTGTCACGCTCGGCCTGATGACCGTGCTACTGACGTTGCTGAACCTGTCATCCAACCTGCAGCCAGCGGTACAGGGATCAATCGTAATCGCGGTTCTTGCGGGGCGGCTTGTCGTGGAGCGACTCACACGATGAAAGGCTTGAGCGAAATCTCCCCTCCGCCGTGGCTCTGGTCGTTCCTCGCCGCGATCATCGTCCTCCTGCTGACCTTCCTGGTATCCGGCGTGGGCGGCAGCCAAACTGTGACGCTGGCCTTCACCATTGCGCCCTATCTGGTGCTCGTGGGCTTGGGGCAGATGCTGGTGATGAGCGCTGGTCCCGGCAACATCGATGTGTCGGTTGCCAAGGTGTTCTCGCTGGGTGGACTGCTTTCCATCGCAATCGGCGAAATGACGGGGTCATGGGTACTTGGCATCGCTGGGGCGATGCTCGCCGGCCTGGCCCTCTCGGCCATCAGTGTCGTGGCGATCCTCTATGTCCGCATCCCGCCGATTGTGGCGACCCTCGCGACCAGCTTGATCACATCCGCGATCTCGCTGACTCTTGCCAAGGGCTTTCAGGGTTCCGCCGACCCTGCGGTCAAGAGCTTCCTCAACTGGGCGCCATTCGGCGTACCGGCATTCGCGGTGCTGGTGGTCATCTTTACAGTCTTCGTCTCCTGGCTGCTGAAGCGGACCGTCTGGGGTGTCCAGACCCTGGCGTTCGGCCAGGCGCGGCGCGCCGCGGAATATGCAGGAATAAGCGCGCCTAGGACCCTTACTGTCGTCTATCTCACCAGCGGCGTGCTGGCCGCGCTCGCCGGTGCTTTGCGCGCTGCGTTTTCCGCACCGAACGTCGAACTCGGCAACGACTACCTCCTCGATTCGATCGCGGTCGTGGTGATCGGCGGAACGCTGATTTCCGGCGGTCGCGCCGTGCCTTGGGGCGTCTGGGGCGGCGCCCTCTTCTTCATCCTTCTGGACGGGCTGCTCAACCTTATAGGCTGGAGCTATGCCGGCCAGAGCATGCTCAAGGGCCTTCTTGTCCTGGCCGTGCTGTTCCTGGCCGGGGGCTCGCCGATCCTTCGCCGCCGGGGCGCCCGCAGCCCGGCCTCCTGGATCAGCCGTGCGATGCGATTCAGGGCACAGGAAAGACCCTCCGCCCAAACGTCACGCCACAGACGCCGGGCGCCGTAGGTGCGGTCGCTACTCTTAGCTTCGGTTGATCCGGGAACGAGGAATCTCGTGCCAGGAGAGTGAGCGTGGGGGCTGCGGTTGAGCCAGGCATGGCTGAGCGGGACACATCCGGCACACTTCACAGCCATGCCCACTCGGACTGGTGCCTCGGGAAAGGCCGCTCGATCGCGGCCTATACGAGTCGATGTCGCTCTCGCCAGAACCTCTCAATCGCGTCGCGCCCTTTGACCACCACTTCGTATGGATCGGCGCGCCAGAGAGAATCGGGATATTCGGTTGACGAGAAGATTTCCAGGGCAAGTGGTCCAGAGAACCCGGCCGCTTCAACGGCCCCGAAAAAGCGCCGGAAGTCGATGCGTCCGTCCCCCGGCACTAGCCTGTCGGCGAATCCCCTGGGTTCATCGCGTGGGAAGTCTGAGATATGGACGCCAAAGATCCGATCTCCGGCTGCAACAATGCGCTTAGCCAAGTCCGGTTCATCCCAAACGTGCCAAGAATCCAGAGCAAGTCCGAAGACATCGTGATCAACAGTTTCAATGAGGTCCATGGCCCGATAAAGCGTGCAGACGAAAGTGTCAGTGTTCATCAAAACTGGGCCGAGCGGCTCGAACATTACGCGGACGCCAACATCAGCGGCATGGCGCGCCAGATCCCGGTACGCCTGTACAGCGTATTTGTAGGCTTCGCGAAGGTTAACCTGAGGGGCGGCACCAGTGATGGTTAGGAGGGGTACGCTGGCGCCCGGCAGCATCCTCGAAAAGAAGTCAATACTCGCGTGGAAGCTGTTCAGGCGGCTCTCGAGATCGCGGATCCCAGGGTTCAACGTATCAGGAAACAAGGCGTGTATGCGCGGCACGACTGCGGATACCGAGATGCCATTGTCCGCCAGAAGTTGCATCTGTTCGGCCGCCTCGGGTGGACCAACCGCGAGTTTCAACTCGGAAATCTCGACATCTTGGATATCGCATCGCTTCGCGAGCTTTACGAATTCGCCGAACGGCAAATCTCCTACCGTGAACTGGTTTAACGCAAACCGCATGAGCTTTCTGCTTCGCAATGACTGCAACGGGCCTATCTCCGGGGAAAACGCAAACCGCGTCAAGCGGACAGATTAGCCAGCCCTGCCACGCCCGGATATAGGTTGGTCTGCCCCCATTGAAGTGGTCCTCAATTGGGGAATTGTATACTTGACAAGTACGTTTAGGGAAGGCGGTCGGCTATAATGCCGAACATTACGATTGTCGCGAAAAGCAGGTAAGCGATGAGGCGCAGGTCTTGCCG